>JACKQG010002428.1_pt1 | contig 24343 bp, 18 predicted proteins | sample 8237621 | NCBI WGS metagenome assembly JACKQG01 (sample SAMN15677084, study PRJNA649215) | marine metagenome | biome: marine; feature: Black Sea; material: saline water; isolation source: suspended particulate matter (SPM) from the Black Sea western gyre | collected 2013-06-09/2013-06-10 | depth... | reverse complement strand
AAATTGACAAATACATCATAAACTAGCCTTACAAAAATATATAAAGGAAATAATTTATATATTGCACTGATTGTTGGGGGATATGTAAGAATTTAATTTACCTGGAAAATCAATTTATTTCAAATTGTTTGCCTTGAGACTGATCAGGATCATGTCACGATTTTTCATTATCTATTCCCAATATTTTTAAAAAGGATACAAAATCAATTATTTGGGTTATTATTAGATAATAGCCTTTTTCGAATTGGGTAATAAAGCGATGACTGATAAAAAAAATATAATTCAAGCTTTTACGAATATGGCGCCCAGGTATGAGAAGATTGTTGATTCGGAATTGCAAAACTTTTGGGGGTGGAGTTACAGGGGGGTGGTCGATAGTTTATTTGAAGATATATCTGTAAATGGAAAAGATATTATTTTGGATATTGCAACGGGAACCGGTGTTATCCCTGATCGACTATTAAAAAATGGAATTGACGGTAATCGCATCCACGGATTAGATATTACTCGGGCAATGCTGGAGCATGCCCAGCTTCGTCTAAATGGTGGGAATGGTCAGAAACCAATTAACCTGACTTGCGCTTCTGCTATGGAAATGCCTTACGCAAATGCATCCTTCACGATCGCGGTTTGTGGACTCGCTACGCATCATATGTCTGTTGAAATCTTACTATCGGAAACATGTCGAATTTTAAGGCGAGGCGGCAAGCTCACTATCGCAGATGCTGGTGGAATGCTATATTGGAAGATACCGGGAATAAAATTGCTATTGAAAATTGCAGCCTTCATATATTTTTCAATCACCGATGATCCGTCTCGAGCATGGTCGGAAGCGGACGCTGTTTCAAATGTACGCTCTAAAGAGGAGTGGTCCTCGCTACTTTCAAAAAACGGGTTTGAGGACATTTCCATTGTCACGCTGATATCCAAATTTTCTTGGATATCATCCCCTTTGATTATTAAAGCTGAAAAAAGGTGAGGTAAATTACCATGGAAAATTCATATAAACTAATTGAAGAAGGAAGAAAAGATGAGCTTTGGAAAAAACATTGTGGATATCTAAAACTAAGCCGCTCTGAATTTCGAGAGATTCAAGAACGGTTATTGTTGGAACAATTGAGGTTTCTTTGTAAATCTACTTTTTCAATTCGAATGATGGGTGGGAATGCACCAAGTACGGTTGAGGAATTTCGCAATATTGTTCCACTAACAACATTTTCTGAATATTCAGATATTCTAAATGATAAAAAAGATGATGGTTTACCAATGGAGCCATATGTCTGGGCCCGGACTTCAGGCCAAAGTTCAGATCAGGGACCTAAATGGATTCCTTATACGAAGGCAATGTTCGATCATCTAAGTGATCCCGTTATTGGAGCGATGCTAATGAGCTCCTGTTCTGAAACAGGAGTTGTAAACCTGGAACGAAATGATAAATTTCTGATGGCTACTGCTCCGCCTCCCTATGCTTCAGGGTATATTGCCCGATCCACTCGAGATAATTTAGAAGCTATTTTCCTTCCCAGTTTGGAGGAAGGAGAAAAGATGTCCTATGGTGAGAGAGTCGCAGCAGGTTTTAAATTAGCCTTAGAACAAGGGTTGGATTATTTTATGGGCATTTCCATTGTTTTAGCTAGAATGGGGGAACAATTTGAATCGCAAACATCAAATAGCCGACCCTCGAAAGAATTATTTAACCTGGCGATTTTATGGAGACTATTAAGAGCATTGGTAATTTCAAAAATCAATAATCGCCCAATTCTGCCAAAAGATATTTGGAAACTTAAAGGGATCATGTCTGGCGGTACTGACACTGAAATTTACAAAGACAAGATCGAATATTATTGGGGAAAAAAACCGCTGGAGGGTTTTGCTTGTACCGAAGGTGGAAATTTAGGCATGCAGTCCTGGAACTATAAGGGTATGACCTTCTTCCCAGACAGCGTATTCTTTGAATTTATTACTTTAGAAGATTATGATCGGAATAAGGAAGATCCATCTTACCTGCTAAAGACATATCTCTATGATGAATTAGAGGAAGGTATTTATGAATTGGTATTTTCGAGTTTCTATGGCGGCGTTTTTGTGCGATATAGAATTGGAGACTTTTTTGAAGTAATTTCTAATGATGATAATGAAATAGGAACGGAACTCCCACAAATGAAATTCTATTCTCGTATTAGCGGCATCATTGATCTGGGAGGCTTGCTTCGATTAACAGAAAGAAATATATGGAAAACAATTGAAGCAACTGATATTAAATATAATGATTGGGTTGCGCGAAAAGAAGTAATTGATAGCGTAACCAAGCTCCATATTTATATTGATATCAAAGATGATGAAAACACAACAAATGATTCTGTTCATTTAACTTTAAATCAAAAACTTTCCGAGAAATTTGCTGAATACAATGATTTTCGAGAAATGATAGGGGCTGATCCCTTGGTAGTAACAATCTTACCAACAGGGTCATTTGATTCTTACATGAAGATGCAAATAAAAGCGGGAGCTGATCTTGCCCATTTAAAACCCCCGCATATGCAACCTTCAGATGCAATCATGGAGACTTTGAAAACAGTCTTGTACGAAAATGTTATTTAGTACGCATCCCGACATTTTTTTTACCAGCCCGAAGTAATGTCGGAAGTAGGTCATTAATGGGGTAGCCGTTATCTGGTAATGATGCTAACATAGCAGCACGCCTATGTATTGGAACGCTACCACTTTAGTATCAATAATTGCTACAATTTTGTATGGGGTTATTTTAGCGCTGGCGTTAATATCTACACCCAGAAACCGCTTACGAATCATATTTTCATATTATTTGTTTGCCATGTTAATATGGTCAATTAGTGCCTTTTTATCAACTTCCGGACTAGTTAACGTTCTCCCCTGGTTTAAAACAATGGCAGCCGCGCCAATTGCGATGATGTTGTCAATTTTCTTTTTTGTTCAGAATCTTTTTGGCTTACGGTCAAAATTAGCTAAACCGATGCAGCTATATGGGGTAATTGCTATTGTAATTACATTTACATCTGATTTTGTAGTACAGGATGCACATCTTGATCAGACAGGAGAATTGTTTTATCGGTTAGGATCGTATTTTTGGGTAGTCGCTGTTCCCGGCTACATATTGATGCTATCCAGTGTAGCCGAGTTGATCAAAGGATATAACACTTCGCTTAATGAAAATCACCGCAATCGCATCCGGTATTTATTTCTTGGGTTGACGATAACGATCTTAGCATCATTTGCCAACTTCACCAAACTTGGAAATTATCCGATAGATATAGCTGCAAATGGAATAACAGCAATCCTGATTGCATATGCAATTATGCGTCATCAATTGTTGGAAATCCGAGTTGTATTGAGATATGGACTACTATATTCACTCACAACTGCAATTTTTGGTCTCGCATATTATGTGAGCATATCACTGGTTTTATTTTTATCGCAAATAATTATTGGCCAAGAACTATTTTTTCTATCTATATTTATCGGATCACTTAGTGGATTTCTTTTATCCCCTATCAGAAACCAGGTACAAATTTGGATTGATCGAATATTCTATCGCGAAAAATATAATGCTGGTCTGATGCTCCAGCGGCTAAGTCAGACCACAGCTTCCCTCTTGGATCTAAATAAAATTACCAACATGATTTTAGATGAAGTCATCGCTACACTGCATATTGAGAGCGCCACAATATTTATCAATGATTCCGAAAACGGTAATTTTGTAATTATTGCTGAAAAAGGGAAAGGCGAAAAGGTACTGAAAAATATCCGCAAGGATCACCCGATCATTAAGTGGATCAGGGAGCACAATAAAATCCTTACCAGAAATGAATTGTTGATTAATCCAATATTTAAATCTCTTTGGGAAATCGAGTGGAAAGAATTAGACGAATTCAAAGCTGAACTTTTCGTTCCCCTTCATACAAAAGGAGAATTTGTTGGTTTTTTGATTGTGGGTCCAAAACTTTCTCACCAGCCCTATACAAAGGATGACGAATTAATGTTGTCCACACTGGCGAACCAGACAGCAGTAGCCGTTGATAACGCCAGATTATACGAAGAATTGGAACAAACATTTAATCAGACCATTGGTGCTCTCGCAAATGCCATTGATGTTCGCGATACTTATACAAGTGTGCACAGCCAAAAAATTGCCGATTGGGCGGCCGCGATCGCAAGACATTTAGGGTTCACCCCTGATAATGTTCGGAAAATATATTGGGGGGGATTACTCCACGATATTGGTAAGATTGGAATACCTGATTTAATTTTGAAAAAAACTACAAAATTTAGTGAGCAAGAATGGGAGATTATGAAAAAGCATCCCATTATTGGAGCAAATATAATATCAAACATTAAAAAAATTTCAGATGTCGCCCCTCTCATCGAATATAGTCATGAACGATATGATGGATCGGGATATCCCCATGGCATAAAAGGGGAAGATATTCCAATCGGCGCCCGAATAATCACTGTTGTTGATTCATTTTCTGCAATGAGAGATGAACGCCCTTATAAAAAACCGCTTAGTGTTGAAAAGTCAATTAACGAATTAAGAGACAATGCTGGAATCATGTATGATCCGGAAATTGTAGATATATTTATATCTCTTTATGAATCAAAAATAATCCAATAAATCTCAGTCAACCACAAATCCACTTGAGTAGCCTGGCAGGATGGCCAGATGGTGGCCTGGAAGATAATTTATGACTACATGCACCACTAATGTTTTGTAAGCTTTCGCAAAATATCAATTCACATACCCATTACCTACCGAATAGCCACTCATAAAGACAACTTCACCACCTTCTCCATCTCCCTAAAATCGTTGGAAGACTATGGTCAGCGCACAGGGGTTAGGGCGATCACCGGTGGAAATGATCCAGAGAAAGTAAATCTTCTCTGGGAACGACGACGGCCACTGTGGAAACACCTCTCCGACACCTGTGACCAATACTGGATTGCAGAAAAAGATAATGGGGGAAGCGATCGGATATGCGCGCAGTATTCTGCGTGGCGACCATCGTGAACTGACCGATTTCTTTGTAGCACCAAACAGCCAATCGCAAGGTGTGGGCAGGGAACTCATTAAACGCGTATTTCCACATGATACGCATCACCGCTCCATTATCGCCACATCCGATTTTCGCGCCATGTCACGCTATCTCAAGGAAGGGGTTTATCCCTTCGTCACTGAACTCTATTTCGAGCGTGAGCCAGAGCCTCTGACAGTGGAAACCGATCTGGTTATCGAGACTCCGGGCGACACGCGCTCGGTTATTCAAATAATGGGTGAAATTGACCTGGAGATTCTCGGCCATCGTCGTGATATTGACCATGGCTATCTAGTGGGAGACCGTACCCTTTATGTTTATATGCGTGACAGTAATGTCGTTGGATATGGTTATATTGCAAAAGATTATTATGGCCCCTTCGCGTTATTGGAACAGACAGATTTCCCAGCCGTCATCGCTCACGCAGAAAGAAAAGCTTATACCCTTGGCGCAAAAAGTGTTGGTTTTGAAACCCCTACGATCAATACCCGTGCCATTGATTTTCTAATGAAGCGCGGATATCGCATCAAAGGATTTATGGGCTCAATTATGTCAAATAAACCCTTTGGAAAATTTGAGAATTATATCTTATCCAGCCCACCCTATTTTTTGTAGCGCTAAATAGAAATACAAGGCGGAGACTAACGCAGCATTCACCAATTAATTTATCACGCCACATACAATCTTGCACCCTCCCCAAAAGGGGCACTTTATGCTAAAATCCGACCCGTTCGATTAATAAGTATATCCTGTGCGATATGCTTCTTTCCGCTCCCGGCGCGCCCACGGCGTAGACGGGGAGCAATCCCAGGGAAAGGAGGTTTCCCCTCATGCGTAAATATGAATTGGTTTGCATACTCCATCCTGATTTGGAAGAGACCGCATTTAACGATGCCCTCGACAGTATTAAAGGCTGGATAGGCGAAAAGGACGGTACTGTAGATAGCGTGGATAATTGGGGCCGCCGCAAGATGGCCTATTTGATCCGCAAACAGATCGAAGGTCAATATGTCTTGCTTAACGCCAGCATGGCCCCCGGCGCAACAGCAGAATTGGAACGTAAATTGCGTTTTCTTGAGCCTCTGATGCGCCACATGCTTGTTCTCGTCAACTAAATTTTATCGGGTTTCCAATAGAAAAGGAGTTCGCTATGAGTCGAGGCTTGAACAAAGTAATGATCATTGGGCATCTGGGTCGTGATCCAGAGATGCGATATACCCCCTCTGGGCGCCCGGTAGCAACCTTCTCTGTCGCAGTGAGTCGATCCTGGAATAGCTCCAGTGGCGAACGCCGCTCTGAAACAGAGTGGTTCAAAATCGTCGCCTGGGGCAACCTTGCCGAAATTTGTAAAAAATATCTCACCAAAGGACAGCAGGTTTATATCGAAGGACGTCTCCAGACCCGAAGCTGGGAAGATAAAGAAGGCCAGCAGCGCACCTCTGTGGAAGTGGTTGCCAACGAAATGACCATGCTCGGTGATCGACGTGATAAAAGCCAGGACGATAGCGCCATCTTTGACGAAACCCCACCTGAAGTGGATGAAGACGAATTTCCATTCTAAATTAGTTAACCTTGGAGGCAGTAATGCCAGCACCTACCAGACGTCCATTTAAACGTCGCACAAATTTTTATGAGCGCCCTAAAGACTGCCAGTTCTGCACTGACAAAAATGTTGTCATTGATTATAAGAACACAGAACTTTTAAAGCGCTATATTTCAGAAGAGGGCAAAATTCGCCCCCGTCGTCAAACCGGCGCTTGCGCCCGTCACCAACGCACCGTTGCCGGAGAGATAAAACGAGCCCGCCATATCGCATTATTGCCTTATACAGGCAAATACTGGGAAGAGAGCCGCTAACCATCACCACAAAACGGGGCATGGTTCACCTCATGCCCCGTTTGATTTTCACAGGAAAATTATGTCAAATCGCAGATTCAATAATAAAAATGTCAGCAAAAAACATGTTGCCCGAAAAGAGCGTGAAGAAAAACAAGCCGCCCTTATCCGCAATATTGCCATCGGGATTGTTGTTGTGGTCATTCTCCTTATCGGTTATGGCTACCTCGACCAGACCATCATTCAAAATCAGCGGGAAGTTGCTATCGTGAACGATGAGAAAATTACCATCTCGCAATTTCAGGCTCGCGTTCGCCTCGACCGTGAGAATCTCATCAACCAATACATCCAGTATGCACAATTGGCACAGCAATTTGGCATGGATGTTGCCGCGCAAGTTCAGCCCATTGAAGCCCGTCTAAATCAACCCCTACTACTTGGGCAAAATGTTCTCGACACGATGGTCAACGAGTTACTCTATAGACAGGAAGCCACAAATCAGGGGATTACCGTCTCTGAGGAAGAAATTGAAAAAGAGTTGCAGGCTTTTCTAAACTATTTCCCGGACGGGACACCAACACCGGCACCCACAGCCACGCAGTTTGTAGTGGCAAATTCAACGTTCTCGCCCGAACAGCTAAAATTGGTAACCCTTACCCCAACACCAACTAAGGCTCCCACATCCACCCCTGGTGCTGACCCCACAGCGACCCCAGCAGCAGAGGTCGAACCGACCGAGGAGGAGGCAGCAGCCCCCACGCCAGTTCTTGTGCCTACTCTGACAGCAACACCCTATACCTTCGATGGCTATCAGCAGACTTATCAAGATACCCTGCCTATATACACCGATATGGGTTTGACTGAAAAAGATTTTCGCTTCCTCTTTGAATCACGGCTCTACTATGTCAAACTTTACGACGTAGTTACTGCCGATGTTGCACACGAAGGCGAATATATTTGGGCCCGACATATCCTCCTCGAGGAATCGACGCTGGCTACTATTGTCCGTGAACGGCTCCTTGCGGGCGAAGATTTCAGCGTTGTTGCAGCAGAGGCCTCCATTGATCCCAGTGCCGCAACCAATAACGGCGATCTCGGCTGGTTCACAACCGGAATGATGGTAGAGCCCTTTGGGGCAACCGCCTTTGCTCTTGAAATTGGTGAGATCAGTGAAGTTGTCCAAACTGATTTTGGATATCATGTCATTCAGCTGCTGGGACGGGAAAACCGCCCCCTTGACCAAAACACTTACCAGGGCTCTCGTGATCTTGCATTCCAGGAGTGGCTGGCTCAGTTGCGCGAAGAAAGCAATATCGAAATATTTGATATTTGGCAAGAAAATGTCCCCAATGAACCTGATCTGGAGCAAACTCTCGCAGAAATCTACAGCAACCAGCAATAAATTCCATCACGCATAATCGGTAGATAAAAATCAAAAAACGGCAGAATTAAATACCCTGCCGTTTTTTGATTCTACAACTGCAACCTACAACTTTCAAACCTTTAAGCCTTCTTTTACCTTGCCCCCAACATTTCATCACTAACCTCGTCCAATTTCAGGCTGATGATCTGGCTGGATGAATCGCGTCCCATTGTCACCCCGTAGATCACATCCGCTGCCTGAACAGTGTTTCGGTTATGCGTAATGACAATAAACTGTACGTCTTTGCTCAATTCAGTGAGCATCTCCCGAAAACGACCAACATTCGCCTCATCAAGCATTGCATCCACCTCATCCATTACACAGACAGGAGTCGGGGAAACGCGCAGCAAGGCAAAAACAAGGGCAATTGCGGTCAGGCTGCGTTCACCGCCAGAAAGCAGGCCAAGGCTTTGTTCCTTGCGACCCGGCAAACGGGCTTCGATCTCAATCCCCGTTTCAACCAAATTCTCGGGATCAGTCAGACTTAATTTTGCTCCGCCACCCCCAAATAAACGCACAAAAATCTTGCTGAATTCCTGCGCCACAACTTTAAAAGTTTTTACAAAAGCGCGCTCTGTCAAATCATCCAACTCACGGATAACATCCCGCAGATCGGCTTCAGCCTTACGCAAATCCGAGATCTGCTGCTCCATAAATTCATGACGCTTGCTTTCTTTTTCGTACTCTGCCTGTGCTTCGGGATTGACCGGTCCCATACGGCGTAATCGGCTGCGCTGTTGCGAAACCTGTTCATCGAGATCTTCAGGGAGTTCATCAATATCTGATAATTGCTGGACCATGCCATCAAACGGCAGCGGCACAGGCCCGGAAACATTCTCTTCATAGGAAAACATCACCAATCCAAAATCATCTTCGATTTGCTGGCGGAGTCGATCCATTGCTTCCTGGCGGCGCGTCACATCAAGTTGCATCTGCCCATGTTGTCGCTCAACACTCGTCATCAACCGGGTCGCATCGGTTTCCTGCGAACGTTGCTCCGATTCCTGTGATTCGGCAGTTTGTAATTCCTTCTCGGCAGGTCCGGTTTTTTCCTGTAAAACGGCTAACTTCTCATTTAGAAGGGCCTCTTCCTTGCGAGCGTCTTCCTTTTGCTCATCCAACTTCTGCAAGGATTCAATAGTTTCCTTTTTTCGCCTTTGCAGATTTTCCTGTCCTGCTTTCAAACGAGTCAGCGCTTCTTGACGCTCTTTTTGCCTCGCGTCAGCATCACTCAGGGCACGCTCTGAAACAGCAACCCGCGTCTGCCAATAAGTAACCTGATTCTGCATCTCATCGAGTGAGAGTTCAGCCAATTGGGTGGACAAAGAGCGGATGCGCACCTGAGCCTCTTTTTCCTGCCCTTCAACATCTGCCTGCCCCTGGACTGATTCGCTCCGATCAGCTTCCGCTCGATCTAACTCAACCTTTAGTTGCTCACGTTGCTCAAGCTGCCACCTGGCCTGACGCCGGGCAGATTCAGCTTCAAGACCCGCCTGCTCTTCGGCCTTGCGGGCCTCTTCAAATTTCAGGCGCGCATTGCGCTCCGCACCTTCCAGGCGTATTTCCTCCTTTTGCGCGGCATCAAGATCGGTGGAAAGTTTTGCCAGCGTCTTAGCGATGTCCGCTATACGGATATCGATATCACTCAGGGATGCCTGTAACTCTCGGCGTTGGCGAGGCCTGCCCAAAGTCCCCGAACGGTTTTGCCCTCCAGCCAGGATCAAGCCATCTGCCCGGAAAACTTCTCCGCGCAAAGTCACGGCACGGACTCTCCCATCCTTTCCCTTCAGCAAACGACGGGCCGCATCTCGATTTTTGACAATCAGCGTCTGCCCCAGCAAAAGATCAACCACTTGTTGCAGGCCATCCGGTGCGATGAGCATCTCAGCGGCAATCCCAAGACAATCATCATCTTTGGGAGCTTTGAGAGGCTTGACATCAGACAGCCAGGCGAGGGGCAGGATCGCAGCACGCCCTGCTTTTTCATTTTCAAGCAAGCGCAAGGCAGACTCTGCGTCTTCACCACTCTCAAGCAGGATCGCATCCACATATTCGCCTAACGCGGCAGCAATTGCTGTTTCAACCTCTGCCGGAACATCAAGCGCGGCACTCAGCGCACCACGTGATGCTTTGAGCTGGGATTTACGGGCAGCCTCGAGCAGGAAGCGCGCACCTTCGGCATACCCTGAAAGTGACTCTTCTGCTTGTTCCAGGACCTCAAGCTGAGCCTCAAGTTTGCTCTTCGAAGTTTCTCGTTCCGCTTGTTTTTCAAGCAAATTGCGGCGATCCTTCTCAAGCTTGGCCGTCTTATCCTGCTGCGCGGCAAAGGCTGATTTGGCTTCCTGGTGGACATTTTCTGCCTTCTCCCGGGCTTTGGAAGTGCGGGAGGCTTCTTTTTCGCTTGCAGCCGCTTTCTCTTCCACCTCGCTGACCATGCGTTCGTTGGCGGTGATCTTTTCCTTGTGCGCATTGATGCGCGACTCAAGGCTATCCAGATGCGCCTGCAATTGAGCCCGTTTCCCACCCAAGGCATTGAGCTCTTGCTGCGCAGAATGCAAGTCATTTTCGGCCTGGACATGTTCGTTTAGTCGGCTGGATAAAGCCGTCCGCGCTGCTTCGATCTGTGTATGCGCTTCTTCGTCTTCGCTTTTCAGTCGGGTGTATTCTTTTTCTGCCGCATCGAGCCCTTCCTGCGCTATCCGTTCTTCATCCTGGTTACGTTCATGATCTGCCAGAATGCTCTTTTCGCTGGCTTCCAATGATCGGCGACGTTCATCGAGCACGGCCAAATTTCGGCTGACTGCTTCACGTTGATTATGCAGCTCAGAAGATTCACGATGCCATTGGTTAAGCTGAGCACGCAATTCCTGAATAGCATTTCGGAAAGCGGTAAATTCGTCAAATTTTTGTTCATGGGTAGAATGCGTTTCACGCAGTTTTGCATCCTGTTTACGGAAAAGATCGCGAGCCTGCGCCAGATCTTTTTGGGCTAGACGCCAATGATAACCATACCAATCCCGCAAGAGGACTTGCAGATCGGCCTGTACCTGGCCATATTCCTGTGATCGTTTTGCCTGCCGCCCCAATCGGCGGATCAATGGTGAGAGCTCGGTCATCACATCGAGAACACGTTCCAGGTTTCGCTCTGTTTTTTCTATGCGACGCAGGGCCTCTTCGCGACGCCCCCGATAGAGACCGATCCCGGCTGCTTCTTCAAAGAGACGCCGACGATCATCTGCCTTGAGCGCAAGGGAGGCATCCACCAAACCCTGTCCAAGAATCGTATAAGTGCGCTCACTAAGACCTGACTGGGAAAGCAGTTCATTGACATCCTTCAATCGAACGCGTTGACCGTTTAACAGATATTCATTTCCGCTATCCCGGTAGGCACGGCGGGCCAGTGCAACTTCCGAAAAGTCGACAGGCAGCCAGTTATCGGCATTATCAAAGGTGATCGTGGCAATCGCCATCCCTGAGCGAGTACGCTGATCAGAGCCGGAGAAGATCATATCTTCGGTTTTTTTCGCGCGCATCAGGCTATTGGATTGTTCTCCCAAAACCCAACGCAGCGCATCGGCAATATTTGATTTGCCAGAACCATTGGGTCCGACAATTGCGGTAATTCCTTCAGCAAATTCAAAGGAGGTTTTTCCCGCGAATGTTTTATATCCTTGAAGATCGAGTGCTTTTAGTCGTAGAGGCATGGTTTATATGTTTGAAAGTTGGCAAGTTTGAAAGTCTAAAGTCTGAAGTCTAAACTCTAAAGGCTGATGTCTATAATATTCCCAGCATTTTCAAAGTCGATTTGGCAGCATATTGGGCAGCGACACTTTTGCTCTGCCCGCTTCCCTTCCCATAGATTTTTCCATCAATATGAGCTTCGACTTCAAATATTTTAGCGTGATCTGGACCCCTGTCAGAAATGGTTTCATAGTGCGGCACACCCATTTTTTGTGATTGCGTCCATTCCTGCAGACGGCTTTTTGCATCGTTAAGGGTCGTCCCGTTGACAATCTCACCACCAGATGCATCCAGTATAGGGATGAAGAATTCCTTCACGGCACTAAAACCCTCTTTCTCGTAGATAGCACCGATCAGGGCTTCAAAGGTTGCGCAGAGCAAAGCCGGACGGTCCGCTCCGCCTGTTCGTTGCTCGCCTCTCCCCAGCCGCATGGCCCGCCCAAGATCAATTTGGCGGGCGAATTCTGCCAATTGTTCAGTTCGTACCAAAGCAGAGCGCGCTTTTGTCAATTCCCCCTCACGCATTTCAGGGCAATGTTCATAAAGCCAGGCACCGACGACAAAATCCAGTACGGCGTCACCTAAAAACTCGAGACGCTCATTATCATCAAGCACATCGCTGTTTTCATTGAGATAGGATGTATGTGTTAGCGCGCGGGTGAGCAGATAAGGATCATCGAGAAAAGGCAACGAGAGCCGTTGTGCCAACTCGACAGGGGATTCGACCCCATTGGGTTGAGACATAAAACCTCCCGGAACTCAGGGAGCGCCAACCACCCAAGCGGGTCAGTAGCTCGCGTTCCATCAGTTCCTATATAAATTTAAGTGACCCGATTTTATCCTGATTTACTGCGTGTGGCTACCCCCCGATTCTCCTTGAAAACAGTTAATAACGTCAGGATCAAATTTACACAAAACCAAAAAAGACAGTAAAATGGTGGCAATCTTAAAAATCCGGAGGGATCGTGGAAACATCAACGCGCTTTTTACATGCTATTGAAATGGGGGTTGGTGCCTGGGCCTGGGGAGACCGCATCATTTGGAATTACGGGGGCAGCTACGCCGACAAAGAGGTGCGAGGCGCTTTTGATCTCTCACTTGAAAAAGGTATCCGTCTCATTGATACTGCCGAGGTCTACGGACGCGGTCGTTCTGAACGGCTGATCGGTGAATTTCTCAAAGATACCGAAGTTCCTGTCCTGCTCGCCACAAAATTTATGCCATTCCCATGGAGGCTCCTCAAAAGCAGTCTGCTGCGTGCCCTGCGCCACAGCCTTGAACGCCTGGATGTCGAATCCGTTGATCTCTATCAAATCCATTTTCCGATGCCACCCATCTCTATTGAAACCTGGATGAACGAACTTGCCACAGCTGTCAAAGAGGGGTTAACCCGTACTGTCGGTGTTTCCAATTACAACCAGAGCCAAATGCTCCAGGCTTATTCTGCGCTGGCACGGCATGAGATTCCGCTTGCCTCGAATCAGGTGGAATATCACCTCCTGGATCGGCGTATTGAAAAAAGCGGATTGCTCGCTCGCTGCCATGAGTTGGATATCCGGCTGATTGCGTATTCGCCCCTGGCGATGGGCTTGCTGACCGGCAAATATTCAGTTGATTCGCCCCCACCAGGCACGCGCGGACGGCGCTACTCACGCATCCTGCCAAACCTCCCGCCGCTGCTAAAAATAATGACACAAATCGGCCAGGATCAGGGCGGCAAGACAAATGCCCAGATCGCGTTGAATTGGCTTATTTGCAAAAAGACAATGCCCATCCCCGGCGCTAAGAATGCCAAACAAGCCGAACAGAATGCCGGCGCCCTGGGCTGGCGGCTGACAGATGACCAAGTAGCCGCGTTGGATGAAGCCAGCGAAGAATTTACGAAGGAATAGCCCCCACCCAGCCTCCCCCAAATTCTAAGAGCAGAATTTAGGGGAGGAGAAAAGGTATGATATGCAAATCCACAACATTGAGGGCGCACCCGAAGCGATCGGCCCTTATTCCCATGCCATTCAAAGCGGAAACCTCGTCTTTTGCTCCGGTCAAACACCAGTTGACCCCGCGACCATGAAAATTGTCGGCACAACCATCGAGGAGCAGACTGAGAGGGCATTGCAGAATCTCTCCATCGTTTTGGAAGGTCTTGGCCTTTCCCTGCAAAACGTGGTGAAGACCACCGTCTTCCTGAAAGATATGAATGACTTTCAGGGCATGAATGGGGTTTATGCCAGGATCTTCGATGGACACAGACCCGCCCGCTCGACGATTGCGATCCGCCAAAACCCGCTGGATGCATTGATCGAGATTGAGTGTATTGCCGAAATAGAGTAACCCTATCAGAAAGGGCAAGCCATGAAACTGATCTCATTTGATTTGGAAATCTCAAAAATCCTGCCAGAATTCTCCGGGAATTTATTTGAACACGCCCCACTGGGAATCAGTTGTGCCGCAGTCGCTCACGATGAGGTCGAATTTTGGCAGGGGGTTCCACAATTATCAAAAGAAGATTCTCAAATTTTGGTGAAGGAATTGATGGCTTTCGCATCTGATGGTTATACCTTCGTCACCTGGAACGGATGCGGATTTGATTTCAGAGTCCTGGCCCAGGAAAGCGGGATGTTCGAAGAATGCGGTGATTTGGCCTTGAATCATATTGATCTGATGCTCCTGGTAACATTTACAAAGGGCTGGTTTTTGGGGCTCGATAAAGCTTTACAAGGTGCGAATATATCCGGCAAAGTACACGAAGTTACCCTTGCAAATGGAGAAATTCTCGCCAACATGGATGGTGGAATGGCGCCCAATTTATGGGCAAAGGAAGAATATGACGCGGTCCTGACCTATCTCCGCGGCGATGTTGAGCAAACCCTGGCACTGGCAAGGCTTGTTCAGGAATCAAAAAGCATCCGCTGGACAAGTGGACGCGGGAAACCACAATCCGCTTCTGTGCCAAGGTTGATGACTGTAAAAGAATGTTTCGATATCCCGGAACCAGATACCTCCTGGATGTCAAATCCTCCTCAGCGAAAGAATTTCGTCAGCTGGATCCCTGATTGGGAGGAAAAGATTTAGTGAGTAAAACATCCCGCAGGTTCCTATGATCCGAGATCGTCGAAATACACAAATCAGCGGGACGCTCTTAACCAATTTATCCTCCCACATCTACAACCCTGTGCTATAATTCCGCTCGTTATGATGATTACCAAAAACACCAATAATAATAACGACAATGATAATTCGACCAACTGGCGTTGGGACGGGCGATAACACTTGCCCAGGTAACGAATTCATTTTCGGAACACCCTTCGCCCAAAGCTGACAACGCTAAGGGCGATTTCTTTTTATAGGACAAATTTCACCACAAAGGCACGAAGAACACAAAGGTTTTCTCTGTGCCTCAAAGCAATACCTTTGTGAACTCTGTGTCTCTGTGGTGAATAAATAATTTCGGAGGAACTCATGTACAAATCGCATACTTGCGGCGAATTACGCTCATCCCAGATCGGGGAGACTGTCACTCTGGCCGGTTGGGTTCATAATTTTCGTAACCACGGCGGCGTAACCTTTATTGATCTGCGTGACCGCTTTGGAATCGTTCAGGTTGTTGGCAATCCCGAAGTTAATCAGGAGCTTTTACCCCTCAAAGAAGCCCGCTCCGAATGGGTATTGCAAGTGACCGGAAAGGTGCGGGCACGCATGGAAGGTGCAACCAATCCAAATCTTGATACAGGCGAGATCGAAGTTGCCGTAAAAAGCGTCCAGGTTTTGAATAAAGCCAAGATGCTGCCGATCCTGATCAACAAAGACGAGGAAGTGGATGAGCATCTCCGGCTGAAATATCGTTATCTCGACCTGCGCCGCGATACCATGCGTCACAATCTTGAGCTGCGCCATCATACGATCAAATTTATTCGTGATTATCTGGATGGGCAAAGTTTCCTCGATATCGAAACCCCGATCCTTTTCAAAACCACGCCAGAGGGCGCCCGGGATTATTTAGTTCCCTCACGGGTGCATCCCGGCCAATTTTATGCGCTTCCCCAATCTCCACAACAGCTCAAACAGATGTTGATGGTGGCTGGAGTGGAACGATATTTCCAGATCGCACGCTGCTTCCGGGATGAAGATCAGCGCGGCGACCGCCAACCGGAGTTCACCCAACTCGACCTCGAGATGTCCTTCGTCGAGCGCGATGACGTGATGGGTCTCGCCGAGAAAATGTTCACCGAATTGGTGGCAAGCGTCGTACCTGAAAAGAAACTCCTCGCCTCCCCCTGGCCGCGGATCACATATCAGGAATCGATGGAACGCTTTGGGAAAGATAATCCTGATATCCGCTTTGGACTGGAATTGGTCAATATCGGCGACCTCGTTGCCAACTGCGGATTCGGCGTATTTGAAGAAACAATCGCATCCGGTGGCGAGGTGCGCGGGATCAACGCCAAGGGGTTGGGTGATTATTCCCGCAAGAAGATTGACGCGCTCACAGACTACGTCAAGGCCAATGGCGGCGCAAAAGGACTCGCTTATATGGCACTGACCAGCACGGGTGAAATGCGCTCATCTTTCGCGAAATTCTTAACGGAAAATGTCAAAGATGCGATCCTAGAAAAGATGGAAGCGAAAAATGGCGACCTCCTGCTCTTTGTTGCCGACCAAACCGAGGTCATGTTTGAATCGCTCGGACGTTTGCGGGTCCACCTCGGCGACCTGCTTGAACTGCGCGACCCCAATCTCCTCGGCTTCTGCTGGATCACCGATTTCCCCTTTGTCTTCTGGAACGAGGATGAAAAACGCTGGGACCCCAGCCACCACCTTTTCACCTCGCCAATGCCCGAAGATATCCCCTTGCTGGAAAAAGATACCGCCAAGGCACGCGGTCAGCAATATGATATGGTCCTGAATAATTATGAGGTCGGCGGTGGCTCAATCCGAATCCACCAGGGCGATTTGCAGGAGAAGGTTTTTAAACTGATCGGGCTTGATCCCGATGTAGCCAAGGAACGTTTTGGCCATATGCTTGAAGCCTTTCAATATGGGGCCCCACCCCACGGCGGGATCGCCATTGGCATGGATCGGTTCGTGATGCTTCTCGCAGGTGCGCCAAATATCCGTGAGGTGATCGCCTTCCCCAAGAATCAAAATGCCCGGGATGTGATGGGTGATGCTCCTTCTCCCGCAGAAGAGAAACAATTGGTAGAATTACATATCAAGCTTAGAGAGTAAATTATTGCGGAGGTGTGTTTCAGGCCCACCCCTGCATGTAGAGGAAAAAAATGAAAATCATCAGCGTAAATGATATTGCGGAATACGATGGCGAAGAAGTATCCATTCAGGGTTGGGTTTACAAACGCACTGGCAAAGGAAAGCTCGCCTTTTTGCTTGTTCGTGACGGCTCAGGGTTTGTCCAATGTGTAGCTTTTAATGGCGACTTATCCGAGGAGCTTTTCGAGACGATCAGTCATATTCCGCAGGAATCTTCAGTCGTCATCACAGGGACAGTCCGGGCGGACAAACGCGCCCCCGGCTTGCCAGGCGGCTACGAGATCGGGATCAGCGCCTTCAGCGTGATCCAGGCCGCGAATGAGGATTATCCGATGGCCCTCAAGGAGCATGGCGCAGATTTCGCCCTTGATAATCGCCACTTCTGGATCCGGATGCCAAGCCAATGGGCGATCCTCCGTATCCGCGCCACGGTCATCAGCGCGATCCGAGAATGGCTCGATACCAATGGCTATATCCTGATGGATACTCCCATCCTGACCCCTGCCGCTGCTGAGGGGACAACCACCCTCTTTGAAACCGAATACTTTGACGAGGGAAAAGCCTACCTCGCTCAAACCGGTCAGCTTTATAACGAAGCCAATATCTTTGCCTTTGGCAAAGTCTATTGTTTTGGCCCAACCTTCCGCGCTGAAAAATCCAAAACCCGTCGTCACCTGACAGAGTTCTGGATGGTCGAACCAGAAGTCGCATTCTGTGATTTAGACCAGCTCATGGAAATTGAAGAGCAGTTTGTCACACATATTGTCAAGCGTGTTCTCAAAGAACGACGCGTAGAATTGGAATCTCTCGGTCGTGATCTCTCCGCTCTGGAACAGGTTGATGTCCCTTTCCCGCGTATTTCCTACGATAAAGCCGTTGAGATGATCAAAGAAATTCAGGCTGAAACAGAAGACCCCGAAGAAAAAGCCTTACTCGATATCGAATGGGGCATGGATTTTGGCGCAAGGCACGAAACTGTGCTGACCAAGAAATTCGATAAGCCCCTTTTCGTCTACGGCTATCCGACCCAGGTCAAAGCCTTCTATATGGAACCGATGCCCGGTCGCCCCGAAGCCTGCAAGAGCGTGGATCTGCTCGCTCCCGAGGGATACGGAGAGATCACCGGCGGTTCTGAGCGCATGTCTGACCCCGACCTGTTGCTGCAACGCATCCACGAGCATGGGCTACCTGAAGAGTCCTTCAAGTGGTATCTGCAACTCCGCCAATTCGGCTCAGTCCCCCATTCCGGTTTTGGGATGGGTGTCGAAAGAACGGTCGCCTGGCTCTGCGGCACCGATCATATCCGCGAAACAATCCCTTTCCCGAGGACGATCAAACGGGTTTATCCATAAACCGGAAATAGCTTTCATAGAATTGATGCTGAGAATAACCCTACATTTTTAATTTATCCCTACCCAGCATATTGACTTTATGGTATAAGAAGACTGACCCTGCTGTGCAAGTGATGTTGCACTCAAAGTTTTGTACCAACACGTACTTAAAGGGTTCCACTCTTTCAGAACTAACGCGATAGGCTAGAGCCAAGGCGAGACTTCTGTCGAAGAACCCACCTGTGAAAACAGGTTCAAAACATAGCAGCACACGGCATGCGCGGGGTTACCCTTTACAGGGTTTAACAATTGAATATGGAGAACCAGCGGCTGGACCCCGATTGATCGGGGTTACGAGGTGAAGGTTCCGTCTCGCGAGGGACGCGCTAAGGGCTTTCCCTCTCCTTTTAGGAGAGGGTCAGGGGTAAGGTCTGAAAATCGGATAGATCAGCGGATGCCTTTGGAGCATGGTCACATGCTCCCTTCTCCCTTCCAAAGAAAGTATGATCTGAAAAGCGTGCGGCAACGTGCGCCACAAGGACAATACAGTGATACAGGATAGCTGTACCTGTTTATATATTTTGGAAGGGCTGCTTTTTTTAAGAGACTTTGTCTATTTTAAAGGTATGCCTGCACAGGCATACCTTTTTTTTATTGGACAAGGATAATAAAAAATCATGAACTATAAGGGAGATATCCGCAAGAATCGGGTGGTTTTCTCAAGCAGAAAACCTATACTTGGAGAAAGGTAAACAATCTTCAAGGAGTGATACACATGAATGAAATAAACTATGATTTCCAACAAGCTGCAACGGATTATGCCATAATCGAAAAAGCAATCCACTTTATCGAATTGCATCAACGTCGCCAACCCACACTCAAAGAAATCGCCGAAAGTGTCAATCTGAGCGAATATCATTTTCAGCGTCTTTTCACACGCTGGGTCGGCATCAGCCCAAAACGATTCCTGCAATTTCTGACCAAAGAGAACGCCAAAGTATTGCTATCAAACGCCAATAGCCTGCTCGAGGTGACCTATAAAACCGGCCTCTCCAGTCCTGGCCGGCTCCATGATCTTTTCGTCCAAACCGAAGCGATCACTCCTGGAGAATATAAGCATAAGGGCGCGGGTCTTACAATCCGTTTTGGCAGCCACCCGACTCCCTTTGGACAGTGCCTGCTGGCCGCTACCGAACGTGGGATCTGCAATATCTCTTTCGATACAGAAAAAGAGGCTCTGAAAAACCTGCACAAAGAATGGCAACAGGCGACTCTGGTTGAGGATGCCGCTCACACGCGGACCTTTGTCGAAAAGATTTTTTCGCCCGCCAAAGCTGGCGAAACGCCCCTGAGCCTGGACTTGCGAGGTACGAATTTTCAAATTCAAGTCTGGGAAGCCTTGCTGCGCATCCCGGCTGGACAGGTAAATACCTATCAGGGAGTCGCAGTCTCTATCAACCAACCCAAAGCATCCCGGGCTGTAGGCAACGCTGTAGCCAGAAACCCGATTCCCATGCTGATCCCCTGTCATCGCGTCATCCGCGCAACAGGAGAATTCGGTAACTATGCCTTTGGCAGCGCCCGTAAAAAAGCCATTCTCGGTTGGGAAATGGCTCAACACCCCCATCCAAACCTCACCCATCATGGGGAAAGTACAAGAAGGTCATAATACATGGCAACTCTCAAACCAAACACCCGCATATGGTTAGCCCTGATCTCCGTTTATTTGATCTGGGGCTCAACCTATCTGGCCATCCTCTATGTTGTAAAAACCATCCCTCCCTTCATGGCTGGTGGGATGCGCTTTATCACCGCAGGATTGGTTTTATTTATCTGGAGAATCTCAAAAGGTGACTCCCTTCCTACCCGCCGACAATGGCGTGATGCAGGCATTATTGGCTTATTGCTGCTTCTGGGAGGGAATGGTCTCCTCCTTTGGGCAGAACAATATGTCCCTTCAGGGATTTCATCGTTGCTGATCAGCACTGTCCCCATCTGGATGGTGATCATCGAATCCATGCGTCCTGGTGGAGAAAAACCAACGGTTAAAGCAATTATTGGACTGATGCTTGGTTTTAGTGGGGTCGCCTTCATGATCGGACCCGGTGAATTGAGCAGCGAAATCGGCGCTTTGCATCCGCTGGGATTGATCGCCCTGCCTGTTGGCGCATTGCTCTGGTCGTTGGGATCAGTCTATAGTAAAAGCGCAGATTTGCCCTCATCTTCGTTGATGACCACTAGCGCAGAAATGCTGATCGGCAGCATAGGCATGTTCATTGTGGCCACTTTTCGTGGCGAATGGGGGGGCTTCACCATTGGCATGGTAGAGAGCACTTCGTGGATCGCCTTGGTCTATCTTACCGTTTTTGGCTCACTGGGCGGATTTGTGGCCTATGCCTATCTACTCAAAAATGCACCGATTTCATTGGTTTCCACCTATGCCTATGTAAACCCGATCATCGCGATATTACTCGGTTCATGGGTGGCACATGAGGCGCTAAACGGAAGAACGGTACTCGCCGCGATAATCATCCTCGGGGCTGTGATCCTGATCACAACTGCCAGAGGCAACCGGTCGGTCATTGGCAAGCCCAAAGCTACGCTCGAAGCGGAAGCTACCAAAACCATTTAATTTATCCACTATCTGCGCTTCAACAAACCAGCGCAGTTTGAATAGTCAATTTATCCAACTTATTTAAGGAGAAAAAAATGGATAAGAAAGAACTGCTCAACAAGATCAAAGAAGATAATGTCAAATTTATTTCACTGCAATTTTCGGATGTGACCGGCACGGTCAAATCAGTGGATATGCCAGTGCGAAATTTCCCTGACGCCCTCGAAGATGGAGCCTGGTTTGATGGTTCGTCGGTGGAAGGTTTTGCACGTATTCAGGAAAGCGATATGCGTCTGACAATTGATCAGGATACCTATGCCGTTTTGCCCTGGTCACCGGAGGAACGTCGCCGGGCACGCGTCTTTTGCGACATTTATATGCCCGATAACACGCCTTTTGAAGGCGATCCGCGCGGGACCTTGAAGAGGATGCTGGCAAAAATCTCTGAGCGTGGCTGGATGTTGAATATCGGGCCTGAACCTGAATTTTTCCTATTCAAACGTGGAAACGGCTCAGGCGTTCACCCTGTCCCACACGATGTAGGCAGTTATTTCGATTTCTCCGCCAACGATGAAGCTGTACGCGTGCGCACTGAGTTGATGGAAGCTCTCGATATCATGGGATTAGATGTCGAGGTGGGCCATCACGAAGTGGCTCTTGGTCAACATGAGATCGACTTCCGTTACGGAGATGCATTGCGCGCAGCTGATAATATCCTGACCCTTAAATATACCGTCAAGGCAATCGCCGCACAAAACGGTTTGGTGGCATCCTTTATGCCAAAACCGATTTATGGCGTTAATGGCTCCGGGATGCACTGCCACCAATCGCTATTTAATGAGCAGGGAGAAAATCTCTTCTTTGATGATAGCGATGAGTTCAAACTCTCAAAACTAGCCTACAGTTTCATTGCCGGGCAGTTGAAACATGCCCGCGCATTGACAGCGGTATGTGCTCCAACGATCAACTCCTATAAACGTTTGGTGCCCGGGTATGAAGCACCGGTTTATATTGGCTGGGCGCAGACCAATCGCTCGGCGCTGATCCGAATCCCACGCCATAACGAGGGACGAGATAAGGCTGTCCGCGCTGAATTGCGCTTCCCCGATCCCTCCGCGAATCCATATTTGGCAATTGCAACCATGCTGGGTGCAGCATTGGATGGGATCGACAATGAGATGACTGTTCCTGCCCCCATGAATAATGTCAATATCTATCACCTTACCCCCGAAGAACTTGTGGAGAAAGGCATCGAATCGCTGCCAGGCTCCCTTGCTGAAGCAATGCGTGAATTGGAAAACGACGACGTCGTCAGAAACGCACTTGGCAAAGAGACTTATGAAGCATTCTCGCGCGCGAAATGGGCTGAGATCGAAGAACACCGCATGAAAGTTTCAGATTGGGAAGTTGAACGATATTTGGAAACAGCGTAGATTAAGTCATCAGTATTTAGTTTCTAGTGGTCAGTAAAAACAAATATCCCTTTGGGAGGAAATTCCCGGAGGGATATTGTTGCATGTTATTATCTCTTGTTTTTTTTCTTTTTACGCTTCTTATTGTCACCCACAAGATTTTTTATCTTGCCCATCACTCTAATCATATCTATCTGTTCAGCATAGTCATCTAATTTCGGGTCTTCAGGATAACCTTTTTCCCACATTTCATACCAGGTAAGGGCTCCTTCTGGTTTATCATCCTCAATGAAAAAAGATATTTGGACAGCACATAATGCGCTAAATTCGGTGACGTGTAATTTTTTCTTTGAAGCCATTTTCTTTATAAATCCTATTGCCTTTTCCAACTCCCCTGCATTAATAGCTTTTCTTGCTGCGGTAAGTTGCCCAAAAAAGTAATCAGGGAAATCATTGGCAATACGGCTTATAAGCACCTCTGCTTCTTCTTCTCTATTTTGCATGTAGAGAGCACCTGCCAAATTATTTAATAAAGTGGGATTATCAGGATGTTTCGTCAAGGCTTGGCGTAAGTATCGTTCGGCTTCCACACCATCCTTATCATGCAAAGCATCCATACTACGCTCTATTAACCGCATAACTTTTGAATTGAAGGGAATATCATTTTCTTCCGAACCATAGTAAATTTCATAGTTCATCATCATCAATTCTTTCCGTTCCCCCTTTAGCCATAATTCTACGTTTTCGTTTGCAGTGAAAACTCCATGCTTTGTGAGGATTTGAGATGCTTCGATGCGCGAGCTATCTGTGCCTGATTCCCCCAACGCAAAGGCTTTTAACAGGTCAAGCAATTCTGGGTGTCCAGACATATCCGAAAAATACAAAGCTGTTTCTTTCGCCTTTACATCGCCCCAACTCAATGCCATAGAAACGAAACGGATAATCTCTGGTCTTTTGTCGAAGAAATCTACCACTACCTTACGAAAAGTCTCATCATCTTCTTCTTTTTTAGAAGCTGCTTTCCCAACAGCAGACGCCAGGTCCTTAACCGTTTTGCGCGAAAGCCACATATCCATTGTAAAGACCTGGGGACAATCACGATTGGTTTCTGGCAAATCCAAAGCATCAAAATTTGCTTTGGCAAGCGAAAAGTACGGATCAATCTGGAGAGATTTTCCCCAATAATCACGAGCAGATTTAATATCTCCATTATCATAAAATGCTACCGCAATCCAATGAAGTGCAGCATAATCCAATAAATTAATCTCTTTTGCTTTCTCCACTTCTTTAAGGATTGCTAGAACGCCTTCATCATCGCGAACAAAAGAAAGAGCTTCTATCTTTTTTATCCACAACTCAGATGCATCCGCTTTTGAAGCAACCAATCGTTCAGCATAGATAAGAGCCTCTTCCTCTTCACCCCTTATAAACAAAAAACGCGTAAGATTAGAAAGTGCATGGACATTATCTTCCTCTATTTCAAGCGTCTTCAAGGAATATTCAATGGCTTCGTTCAGGTCGCCTTCCAACCAGGAAACTTGACTCAAATTATTAAAAGTTGGCGTAAAATTGGGGCGTTCTTTAATCAGTCGTATTGCAAGTTTCTTACACTGCTGATACTCACCCAAGCCCATAAAGACTTGCAAAAGTTC
>JACKQG010002427.1_pt1 | contig 24351 bp, 48 predicted proteins | sample 8237621 | NCBI WGS metagenome assembly JACKQG01 (sample SAMN15677084, study PRJNA649215) | marine metagenome | biome: marine; feature: Black Sea; material: saline water; isolation source: suspended particulate matter (SPM) from the Black Sea western gyre | collected 2013-06-09/2013-06-10 | depth... | reverse complement strand
TCCTTAGCCAGAGACTGACCTGCTAGATCTACACGATTAGTGAAAGTTTTTTTGAATTCTTCGTACTCTTCAGTAGAGTCAAAAGACTTCGCGAGCGAAAAAGTAGCTGCTTGATTACAAGGTACGGAAACAACCGATACCTCAAATAACTCAGCGTCCTTAATCATTAATCCGTCGGTTTCCTTTATATAATCAGCATCCTTGACTCGGAAACCTACGGAAAAGGCCCCAAGAACACCGTCTTTTACTAGCTCAGCTACGTTGCCATGTGCACTTTTACTAATCTTGCACTCTAGCTCCAGACCGTTCGAGCCTGCTTTCATACCTGTTGCTCTACCAATAGGTCTATCATAATCATGATTAAATAGAATAATTGGATTTTTTTCAAAGTTCTTAAGTCCACCCTTTTGCCAAGCTTCTGCTGAAATGGTGTCACCCGCGCGATCAAAGTCAGCTGTGCTTGCCATGCCCCGAATCATAACAGATCCGTCGTCGTTCTCGAGAGCTTTAAAGGTAGAGGTAAGATTAAAGATTTTATTCATTAGTGCTACCCTCTTTAACTGCTGGTTTAACAGCAGGCTTAACCGCAGCTTTTGGCTTTGGTTCTGCTGGCTTTGGTACTTCAACCTGAGGTGTAACTACAGGCTTTACTTCGGGGGCGGGCTTACTAACATGAACTCTTTTAAGCTCGTCCCAAAATGCGCTTTGTTTAATACACGTTATCATGCCTGCATATCCTCCAAAGATGTATCTAATTGATGCTCCAGTGACAGGTTGACGATGACCTAGTGCAACATAGGCTTCCTCAGTATATAGTTTTTTCTCGCTAATAAAGAAAGCTGCTATAAGCTTTACTGCCTTGAATCTTTTTACTTTACTACTATTCATCTTCAGTCTCCTCAACTGGTCTACCACCCTCATCAGGGTTGGCCGCTGAACCTGCTATGTTTGCAGGAACTCTTATTTCTTCTGTGCCCGCTATCTCTGGGAAGCCTAGTCTTTCTCGAGCTTCAGCAGCAGTAATAATTCCACCATTTACGAGGGAAGTATAATATGCTGATGCATCCCGTAACTCAGGCTGTAGAGCTGGGATCTCGGTAATATCTTCAACACACTCAAAACCATAGAATCGAGTCATTGCAAAATTAATTTTTCTAACGATAGGAAGTATAGTCTCCAAATAGTAGAGTCGTAAATTCGGGCGAATATTAGCATTGTTACCGGAATCCAAAAGAATTGGAGGGACTCCTAACGCCTTTAAAATAATCTTTTCATTTTCTGCAATCGCAGATTGAAAATCCAAATCTTTAAAACTTACATTTGAAATAGCATCTACTTCAATACCACCGTCTAGTATTAGTGGTCGTCTTCCGCCCGCATCAGGTCTGTAACGCTGTTGCCAAGCTAGAATCATACGATCTTTAATCTTATCAGAAAGGGTGTTTGGTGACTTGAGTACAAGTCCGGGAACCGCGCCGTTCTTAAAGAAGTTATCCTGAAACTTACGCATAGATGACATAAGATTCATTGTACGAGCTGCAGGACTTAAACGTGGAACTCCACGATAAATAGAGTGGAAAGAGTTTTCTTTAACATGAATAATCTCATCAACAGTAAAGTCTACATCCAGTAAAGAGTAATGAGATATAAAAGTTTTTTCGTCTGCATGAACTACTACTTTATCAGCAGGAAGATGGTACATATGAGCACCATCATAGTAAATAAATATATTGCCGTCAATAAGAAAGTCTGTAATTAGGTTTCTACGAAAAGAGTTAATATCTTGATAAGGGTTAGGCTCTCGATTAAGTAGAGTCTCTACTTTAACTCGTTTGATACCTTTAATAACACCTTTAGTATTAGTATTAGGCTTAACAAGAGTTGGTATCTCAGCCACGTCGTCTACAATCATGTTTACGCCACGGTTTACAATTTCTAGCTCTTCATAGGCGCGCTCATAGCTAAGGGTATGCTCTCGTGAGCTTTCTTTAGTAGCGACGTCATGAAATTGAGCCGGATTCAGCTTTTCGGTTGTACCAAATAAATTATTATACCAAGCCATGTTTTTCTCTTTGAATCTCTACCCAACGCATTTGTTTCTTCGCAGTCCCTAGCGCAGGATCTTTACCATAAATTGAATGCAACTTTAAATGATGTGTATGACACAAAGTCACCGTATCATCGTAAAGCTCGGCAGAGTGTTCTTCTATAAAGTCATCCCGAAGCGATTGAATATACTCAGGGTTGTGTTTATTCTTTGCAAGCCACTGGTTAAGCAGGGGCGTTAAACTATAGTAATGGTGAAAATCAAGCTGTTCAGTTTCACCACAAATCTCGCAAGAGGAACCTTTCTCATACCTAGACTTTGCCTTATCTCGTACATACTTTACAACGTCACGTTTTAGCTTAGGCATTTGCTTGGGGTTCCTGATTTTTCATTAGAAGAATTATATCGGCTTTAGGGTGTCTTGTCAATAACTATTTTTGCACAGGTATCATCAGAAGGTTATATTCGAGGTTATGAACGAATATAATGCGTACCGAATTGCATCTGCCATGTGCGAAGCCATGTTATGTCTCGGCTTTTCCCTTGCTAAGTTCGGGTTTGGGTCCCATTGATAGGAGTCTACACAGATGAGAGATTCTTTGGCTTCTTGATCAATAACAAGTTTATCGTTGTCAATGATACTGGCGACATGACCAATTCCATCGAGGACAGACTTCTTCGCGTTAATAGTTGAGATTCCATAGTTCTGCGCGAAATCGAACCTTGTTTGTTGAGCAGCTGAATCAATATAAATATAATCAATATCCCAACGATCAATAAGTTTCTGGATCTCGCCTGCATGTTGTTCAGTGGTCCTCTCTGCGTTTAAATACTCGTCTACTAAGTAGAACGTTTCAGTGTCCCAGTCATATGCTACTACACAGAAAGCGGTGGGATCTTTGTACCCAACGTCCATTCCTGCGAATACATCCATTTTGCTGGTGTCGAATTGTGATAAATCTTGTACTTGTGTTTCAAAGTTGAACTTCCATATCTGCCCTTCATAAGTATTAAAGTCAGCTTCATATTCTTGTCGAAACTCAGCCTCAGACATAGACTTACGCGCTTCTGTAATGTCACTCTCTGACATTCGAGGATTGTCTTTATAAGTAGCTCGTATTGATGCCCATTCTGGAAACTCATCTGAGAACCCGCGATAGAAGAACTCAGAGAACCAGTTGTTGCGACCCCGTGGCGTGGAGATGAATAATGCTTTTGAATTTTCTTTATCGAGTGTGGGACGAAGTGCTACGTTGAAAGCATCCTTTCCATCTGCGAGTGCGGCTTCGTCAAAGATAATTAGATCATAGCTTCGTCCTACTGTAGAGTCTACCTGATTCACAGAACCCATGCGAATAGTAGAACCGTTGGAGATTTCAATGACTTTATCTTTTGCGTTATCTTTCGTTACTTCTAAGTCAAAATGCTTAATCAGATTTCTTTGAAGATCAAAAGAAATCTGAGACAAGGAATAGTTGGGTGACATGATAAGAATATTGGAGCCGGGTACTAGAGACACAAGCTGTCCAATAATGTTCGCTATGTACGTCTTGCCCTGTCGCCGGGAGACAGCTGCACAGACAAAACGGTACTTAGGGTTGTTTATCGCATTGATAATTGCTATCTGCGATGGTAAAGCGGTAACTCCCAGCAATTCCAAATAGGGATCGACTGGGAGTTTGAGAAACCTTGTCTCAGATTGTAAATCGTATATTTTGTCGGAAAGAATATCTCTCCTGCTTATTTCTACTGCCATTTTTATTTACACTCTATTGTAGTTCGCACTCACATGGGTCACATTCACAATCTTCACACTCACAACAAGGCTCTAAAAAATAGCCGTTATCGTTAAATTCAACACCACTTAAGTCAGGTGCATCTAGAGCTAGTGCTGCTTTTGCGGCTGCTTCAGTTGGGAACTTACGTAAGTTTCCGTCTTTGCCTCTCCAGCACCATCGGCCACGTTTTTCAAAAATCATGATTCTCTCCTTACTAGAGTCCAAATTCCATATCCTAGACCGACCCAAGCCATCATTTTTGCTAAACCACCGAACAATATTACGGAGCCGCAAATACCTATTAACATTGCGCCATCCCAAGATGTGCGCTCTTTTACTAGTAACTTAAGATACTTCATGTTGAGTCCCTCTCTTTTTATGGCCGTTCCAAGCTACGAAACCTGCAAGACGCAGTGTCCAGTATGCGAGGTAGTTTAACACTTTGAATCCGTTTACTTCAATACAAATGTCACGAAACAATCCATCCATATACTTTTGGTCTTTGTATCCAATATTAGTTCCGTCTTTCGTCATAAGAGTAGCATACTTATACCCGTAGTCATGCACTAAGCCGCCCATAAGTAATACTCCAACAGGAGATAAGAAAGTTGCTAGAAACTTCGGTACAGAGGCTCCGTCAAATTCGAAACCTGCAGGAACTTTGTACTCTACACCATTTAAGCTATAATGAAAAGCTTCGCATATAACCCACTTACGACTTCCCATTAACCACATAAGTATACCTTTGAAAAAACCTTTGTCTTTTGTTGCAATAGGCACAGGCTGCATCTTAGGCATATCAGGGTACTTAAACTGTACTAAATCTTCTTCTTCTTTATCACACTTATTTACTACAAATCCGACTAGTACTAATACTGCGAGTATTGTCCACTGCCAGAAGGTCATTGCTAAATCAAGTAACATTTCCATTATTTTTTCCCTCCTACTGCTTCTTTGGCATAAAATGCCGCTACAATTGCGGCTACCGATACGAAGTAAGTAGGTGCCATTGATCCTAATGTTTTTTGCGCTTCATCTAAGCCCACAAGACTGGCTAGTACTACTGCGAAAGGGTAGAGTAGCATTCCAGCTAAAGCGAACCATGCCATGTTACGTTGTGCATCTCGCATTGCATCTGCATCTTCTAGTTCTTTACGTTTTGCTTCAAGGTACATCGCCTCTTCTGCATCGGATACTTTACCATCTCCGTTTGTATCTGCTGGATGAAACTCTTTATCGGCCATTATGAAGGTACTCCCATAGTAGTTAGTGTAACTACTAAGCCTGCTAGAAATAGTATTACCGTACCGCCCATCATGGTCATACGGCTTTCAATTCTTCGCATTGATCGGTCAAGTTCTTCTAGGCGATAGAAGCATGTTTTCCAGCGTTCTTCGCATTGAACTTCGTGAATATGAAAGTCTCCCTCAAGTTCACGCACCTTTGGAAGTACTTCTCGAAATTGCTGTAAGTCGCTATTGTTCCATTCGTCTTTAGTCGGTCCCATTCAAAAGTTTTTCCATTAGCTTGCCATAATTTCCCTGACCGAATGGAACAGCTTCATTAATCTGTACATTCGTTTGGTTCTTTATGCTTCCACCCTGTGCCTTCTCAAGATCGGTCTGTGCCTTAATCTCGTCGATACGCATTTTATGTGCCATCTGTAGTAGGTCTGCTAAATCCTTGCTAGAATATACACCAGACTCGCGTGCTTCTTCTAACTTCGAGGCTATCATGTCGTCTAGCAGAGATCCTATGTTATTCTTATTCCGGTATCCCATATCTAAGTATATAGTGTCTATATACTGCTTTACTTCTCGTTTATTAAGCACTTCTACTACTTCGGGTTCTGACACCTGAAGATGTTGGCAGACGCCCTTAATGTTGCCAAACATCAAATAGCTATTCGCAACTTCGAGACCTTCTGGACTGATTGTAGTTAATTCTTTTGTCATGGTTTAGATTATACTCAAATAGAGGTAAATTGTCAAGAACTTTTTTTATATGGTCTAGTCTGCCAAAGGGTTGTCTAAGGCTCTTTGTAACTTTGCTTCTAGTCGATCTTCTAGGTCTTTCATGTCTCTATCCGTATCGGAATTTAAAGAATCTCGCTTTGCTTCAAAACGCTCATTTGCTTTATCAATCATTAGTCGTACTTTTTCTTCGGAGTCTCGTACTTGATCTTCTACTCGATCTGCCTGTTTCTCAATGGAAATAATATCATCTCGCAACCCTGATTTAATGTCTCGAGTATATTCAATAGCATCGTCTAACTTTTGTATAATTTGAGTATTTCGTGCTTCAATAGCATCTGTATCAATATTAGCTATGACTTCTTTCATATCCATGTAATCATCATAGAACTGAAAGCCTGCCCATGCACCTCCTCCAAGAGTTGAAAGTGCTGTTAGCATTACCATCATTTTTCCGCCTTTGAAGGTCATTCCTCCGATTTCAAACTCAGCCATTTAGTCCTCCTTTAGCGGCTTAGGCTTTTCTACAGATCCTATAAACTGTAGATTCCTTAGATTAGATATTTCTTGTTTTAACTTTATAACTTCCATTCTTTTTACTTCAAGCTCTAGATTGTATAAAGTATTACAATTAATTCGTTCTTTCGGTCCTCCGATAGGAATATTTATTTTTGCGTAGACTCCTACATCTTGAGGCGACATTCTAGGCATTGAAGTATCATTCTGTGGGTCGGGGGTATAATATTGAGAATAGGGATTATCATTATTAAGAAAACCAACTACACCGAACTCTACATTAGAAGCTGCTCCAATAGCGTTCTGGCACTCAAAAGTACCTGCACGTATCCTATCATAGGCGTAAGTTTGTCCCATGCCGGGTAAGTTCATGTTTAACGATGTACTCTCTCCCCAAGCGAAGGCACCTACTAACAATAGTAGTATAACTAGATATTTCATAGACTCACTTTTTAATTTTTGAACAAATCCTCGATGCGATAATAGACGGGTCTTTAACCGTGCTTAGTATTTTTGATTTAGAGCATATATAATACGCTTTTTGCAAGTCTGCTCTACGAATGTAAACATCCGCAGAAAGGTGAGCTAGATAACTAGCCTCTAGTAGACTTGGTGATGCTGCGAATGGGACAGGATCCCACTCTTTGTCAAATACCCTTATTGAATAGTAGTTGATTTCTTTTCTACCATTGAATAAATGCATTTTTGTAGTGTACAGTCCTTGAATATAGGAAGGTCTCATCTCAGGATAAGTAGGTGTCCATTGGTGAGCATTTACATACCCACCAATGGCAGCTAACAATACAATAATAAATTTCATTTACTGAGCGACGCACTCCGCAGTTACTACTGCTGAGTAGTTTCCAGCAGGGAAAGCCTTCTCGTAGCCGTAATCAGCTTCAGAGGTGACTTCAAACCATACACTACCTGCAACAGATAGATCGAATTCAGTAGTATTATTATACTCTACTTTACCAGTGTTAAATGCAGACATTAGTGCATCAGACATCTGTCCTGCTTCAGTGTCCCCTGTCCAAGTAACGGTATCGGCAAGTTCAGGACTAGAGGAAAAAGTGTCGGGGTGGCTTATCTTTGCTACATAAGCATCTGCCGTAATAATGTCATAACGAATTATAGGAGTAACTCCACCGTCAGTAGGTTCAGTACTAAGAACATCTCCGGTAGGGTTACCATAGACACCGTCTGTATCAGTTGTAATAATACATTTAGATTCTACAGACCCGTTAATAGTAGTTGTGGCATATGCTCCGCAAGAAGCTAAAAGCGCGGTTAATAGTATTAATGATTGTTTCATAATTTAAGTTTCCTAGTGCGAGGCACTCTTTGATAATTAATTATCATATTGTTGCTGTACCATTTCTTCGTGCAATAATTGCTGAGCAAATGTAACTCGCCTTGCCTTCTTATTGTCTTGTAGTTCCTTTTGTTCAAAAGCTAGTACATCATTGTAAACGCCTCCCTCAAGAGAGGTCTTATAAGTTACAGGAATAAAGTTCATTGCGAAAAGAGCTTGCTCTTGTAGCTGGGCTGCATTTGTCATTGCTGACATATTTAAGCCGCCAAGCATCTTTTCTAGGTCTACCTTTACTTTGTCAGTACGTTTTTTACGGTCGTACTCTTCCTGTTCTTTCTCCTGTTCGAGCTTGTACTTCTTTTCTAATTCTAGACGTACATACTCTTCTTGCTCTGCATCTACATACTGCTCCTGTGGTAGTATGTCTTCCAAATTATAGGGGCTTTGGTAATCTGGGCAATCGGGGCTGCTTTGTGGGTCGAAACACGTATTGTACTGATATGTGTAAATTACAGACGCATCTTGAACTGTTCCAAAGCCGTCTATTTGTATCGAACCATCTCCCCAGTATTCTAGAGGAATAGCGCCAACAGGTATGGCTTTGTAGATAGTGTTTCCTTCTAAACCTGACCAATCATCTGACTCTCGAAATATGTACCCATCTCCTAAAGCATTTTCATTTTGTACATGGACGATCATAGGATCATCGATATTCTTTACTGCAGTATACCTGTACACAACATTACCCACAGTAAGACCAGCTTGCTGCGGTAAAATGTTTGCCATTACCCAGTTATATCCAAAAGCAGCCGCATTACTAGTGCTGCCGTATACATCTTCGCTAGAGGAGGATGAGAAGGCCGAGCAAGCTAGCAATACCGCCAAGGCCGAGCATGGTATTTTTTGTAGTTTCATCCATTTTCTCCGATTCTTCTTCTTCAACAGGTACTTCCTCTGAATTAGCTAACCAGCCGGCTTTTGCTTCTTCACCAATCATACCATCGTAAGGACAAGGTGTTCCTGCCATCATCATTGCATCAAATACTCGCTGATCTTGACACATTACAGAAACTGCCGCAACTTTCATACCCATATCATAAAGAGTTTTTGCGTTCTTTAGTTTCTCACAATTCATGTCTCTTACAGTAGTTCCCATAGAGATACCGAGTATCTGGGTCTGCACTGCACCCGCAACTCCTACCGTACACAAGTCAGAATTGGATATATTCATCGTTGGTGTAATTGCTGATGGGGGTGGCGATTTTAACGTAGTAGTTGTAGTACTGTTTACGTCACTTCTTGTCGTACTATCAGTAGTAATTACATCTCCGGGTAGTACAGTATCATCTTGGGCGTAAATAGCCGAAGAGAGTAAAAGTAATGGAATTAATATCTTTTTCATGTGTTACCTATTGGTTTTATTTTCAATTCAAACATTATACCTCACCACGAAAATTTTGTCAAGAACTATTTTCGAGGTGCTATACATAAATGTCTATATGAGTGCCTAAACGAGTTAGCGGAAAGCCATACTTTCTATAGAGCCATCTTGGATACATTTTTAACTTGGTTTTGTTGGCCAAGTTAAAGCATCAAAGTCGGTTGCAGGTGGAGTATTAGTAGAAGGAAAGTCCCGTAGAGCTGTTCTATACGTTGCCCACTCTGCCTTCTTAGCGTCAGTAAGGGGAGTATCTGCTATCTGTGTCCAATCACATCCATAAAGTAAATTTTCTCTATGTATTTTAAGTTTGATATTTACCTGTCCCTGTACTTGAGCTTTCAGGTCCGCAGACTCAGTCCAAGCTCCAGAAGCCCAGACACTCCAAATATTAGGTCTTTCCGTCTTTGTAGCCCAAGCTGATCCATTCCAGTATTGCATGGTAGTATCCAAGGCAGCTTCTGACTCCAGCCAAGTAAAGCCGTCCACAACTGTATTATGTGCAGGGTCTGCTTCTCCTGAGCTGTACTGTATTAATATGTTACCGTGTGTATCTATCTTTAGTTTATGCATTACATCCCCAATCCAAAATCTGCTATGGCAAATAACTGCTTGCCGTCATAATTATCTAATATTATAGTTGCTCTACCACTATAGAATACATGCGCAGGATTTGTTGCTGTCGCAATATTTGTCCACTTTAGTGAAATACTGTTATTACTTGCCCAACTATAATGCTGCCTATATTCGGAACTAACTCCTGAGACATTTTCAATATGTCCATACTGAGTGCCTGTCATTCTACAATATCTTTTTGTAGAAGAAGTGGTCAAAGAACCTAAACTAGTCGTAGATACAGAATTAGACCCGTGATCTACGCCTTTTGCTAGCAATACCTTACTAGGTCTACCTAAGGAGTTATATGTTGTAAATTGCCCTGCTGTCGAACCTGAGTGGAACTGCTGCCCACCTGCAGTTAGGGCCTCGAGACCGTAAGTTGCTGTACCTGCCTGATGAGCTTTTGTACCCGTTATACCTCCCCAGTCTTTTGAGGGCATAGCAACAAGTATCTCAAAGGTATTAGTGCCAGAGGCTTTATCGAGTATTCTAATCTTTCGATTATACCTGTCGGTACTTACCATCTCTGAAGTAGTGGCTTCTCCTGTTTCTAGAACAAAGTCTCCACTATAGGAGGAAGACTGAGGACGAGCATAGATAGTAGGAATATGCTCATAATAAGTATAAGGTATTACCGTACGCCCTGATGTAGAAGTACGCAAAGCTGAAACATCTCTAGTAGTATTATATATGTAGTAGGCTGTTCCTCCGCTGTTATAGTAAGTACCTCGTATAGATATAAGAAATTGTGACCCTACCATATACTGGTCCCACTTACGTCCTACTAAGTTCCCTGCGCTAGTAGGGAACGCTATTTCAAAGTTGTTTGTATATCCACCACCAGAAGCAGTCATAGTACTTACAGCAATATTTGTAATTGACGAAGAGCTTCCAGCTACGTCTTGATCCTGTCCATAGCACCAGCCGGGAATAAGAAGCCACGCTCCGTCTACAACGGTTGCTTTATAGGCTATCATCTCAACATAGTTCTCACTATTAAAAACAGTCTTACCGTTGCTGTCGAATACTTCTATACCATAAGCCATTACAATGTCTTCCCAATTGCATATACATCAAAAGTGTTTGACACAGCATGAAAAGCTGTACAAGTTACAGCTCCTCCGAAAAGTCCAGTACAGCTTCCGGCCCAAGTAAAACGTACAGTATTAGTACTAACATACGTTATAGTATGATTATTCTCAGAGGTAAATAGATTCCACGCTCCTGCATCGGTACGGTTAAATACATAGTTGTCTTCTAGATCAGCTTGGCTACTTACGCCTGTGCAGCCATTCCAATCATAAGTATTTGCACCTACATTTGGAGGTAACAGAGTAATTGATAAGCCTGTCGCGATTTGAGCAATAGTCTGTACGGGTGCGCTAGAATCAACTATCACATTCCCCGAACTATCAAGTTGTTGAAACCCATAAGCCATTAGTCAGCATGCCTTGTTATAAAGTTAACTCGCATTTTTTCTGGAGCGAAGTATTGTTGCACGATTTTCTGTGCTAGATCAATATCATACTCTTTGCAACTAAAGATGTCGAAATATGCTGTACCGTCTAAATCCATGAAATGTGCACATATGTTCGAAGTTGTAATCAATTGCATCAGGCTGTACCCCTGTTTAGGGTCTCCCTGCAACAAATGCTCGATTATCGGCTCTCCGTGAGCAACCATGTCTATTTGTTCCACTAAGTCTTTAATAAACGTATATATGACTTCACGCTGCGATACATTATCGTTGCATCCGCTACAGTCTAACATTAAATGATAACCCCAATATGAACTCATGTTTTTCTCCTTTTATGACGCCAATTATATCTCACTTTCCATAAATTGTCAACAATTTTTTTCGAGTTGGTGTATGGGGGGAATGGTTTGGGCAAGTCTTTTTATATACACCCTTTTGGTTATTTGAAATATACTTGAGGTTTACGTGTGGGAGGCCCCGCGCGGGCGCGCTATGCGTTGTCGCATAACCGCCCTCCTCTGCAGCCCCCGCCCTGTCTGGCTTTGCGGCCTGCTATGCATCTATGCATTGCATAGCACCTCTGAAACGCACTTACCTAATCGCGACATGACTTACCTAATAACGACCTATTCACTATCCTATTACTTTCAATGCATGTCGCATATAGATAACTAGATGTCGCATTTGGATTGACAATATCGCAAATAGGACTATAATAGGGGACATAGACAGGCAATCCCGCTTGCTATAAAAAGGTAAATATTATGACTACTCCAAACTACACGCCAGAGATGGTAAAAATACTCAAAGCTAATGCTCCCTTAGATTTTATCAAGGCTCAAGACTTAGCTAAACAGTTAGATCGAAATGTTCGATCTGTAATTGCAAAGGCAAAGCGCGAGGGTATCGAATACATATCCAAGCCCGCTCCCGCTAAGAAAAAAGCGGCTCCCTCAAAGGCTGACATGGTGAACGCCATTTGTTCAGCCCTAGATTGTGATCCGATTGTCGGCCTCGAAAAATCTACAGGTTCGGCTCTTTCTGCTCTACTTATGGCGATCAGATAATGATCGCCCTCGCTTGCGGATGGATAGGCGCGGCTGTAATGGTCGCGGCATCTTTCAACATGGGCAAGCCTCTAGGCTTAAAGATGGCGATTGTTGGGCTGTTACTGCTCACCATTCAAGCATACTCTAACGAGACCTATAACCTATTGACGCTAAACCTATGCTCAATAATTGGCTTCTCTCTTTCACTCTACAACGGTATGGACAAATGAACACTTATAAAATATGGGATCTAGACGGCACTGTCATTGACTCAAGCCACCGATATAGCACACTCGCAAATGGTGATATTGATTTGCCTAAATGGATCGCTGACAATACACGCGCAAACATTGAGCAGGATAAATTGCTACCACTGGCGCGATTGATGAAATCCAACTATCGGCAAGGCGATATTGTTATCATCTGTACCGCTAGGGTATTGGGGCTATGGGATCACGTTTATCTGGCAGATCATGGCATTAAGGCGCAGTTTATTCTCTCTCGCGCACTTGGTGATAATCGTGGCGACGCGGAAATGAAAAGACAAAAATTGTTTGCTCTATTCGCTGACCTAAAAGTGCCCTTTGCTAGATGGTCGAAAGCATCAACATTTTATGACGACAACTATGGAGTATTAAAAATGGCGAATGCTTTAGGAATCAGAACACGAAACGCAACTACACTTAACGAGGAAATGAGGGCTATACTATGAAAACTAAAGAGATGATCTTGGTACTTGACACGGAAACTTGCGACCTTTCAGGTTCGGTTTATGATGTTGGCTACACCATCGCAGACAAAAAGGGAAATATTGCCGTCACTCGAAACTGGCTTGTCGCTGAGGTTTTCACGGATGCTAAACGCATGATGGGCGCATTCTATGCCAAAAAAATGTTTACTCACTATGCGCGAATGCTTAATGATGGCGAAGTTAAATTGGCAGAATGGGCGGATATTGTCGAAGCTATCCAGACGGATTGTGAAGCCTACAAAGTCACAACGGTTGCGGCCTACAATGCAGGTTTTGACTTTCGGGTAATGGGCAATACTCACAAAATGCTAGGCTACACTGGCAAGATTTTACCTCAAGGCGTTAAAATGCTCGACCTATGGCAATTCGCTTGTGAGACTAAATTGTCACAAAAAGCCTACAAGAAAATGGCACTCGAAAATAACTGGGTTTCACCTGCGGGAAATATCAAGACGGGCGCAGAATTTGCCTATCGCTACACCACCCAACGGCCAGAATTTATCGAAGACCATACCGCGTTATCTGATGCGCTAATTGAAACGCAAATAATGGCGGCTTGTTTCGCTCAGAAAAAGCGCGTACCGTACGGCATAATTAATGCCCACCCGTGGCGAATTGTGAACGAAAAACCTGTCGAAAATGACCCCAATATACATGGAGCAAAAACCGCATGAATAAACTTTCGGATAAGCAAAAACTGGTAAGGCTACAGGTCAAAATGGAAATAATCCGCACTGTATGCCCTATGATAATGATTCTTATTCAGTTATTTATTATCATAGAACTTTACTAAAAAATAGGCGACTACCCTAAACCCTTATTCAGAGATGAATAAGGGGATTTTTTTTGTCTCTTCCTACTCACTTATGCATAGCCCCACTGATTTGACTTTTTCCACAAAATCGGCGCGGGCGCGCCAGTGCGAAAGTGAAGTACTTTTTCGACTGTTCCTCGGAAATGTGTGACCGATTTGGAGCAATTGGTCATAGTCTTTATTTATAGCGCCGACCAGCGCCAGTAGTAGTACAACAATGATTGCTCTGGAGGTGTAGGCGCCGATTATACAGTAGTTGTGCAACGATGTCAAGTCTTTTCCGTGACCGCCAGCAATTAAATGCAATTTGGTGAGGTCTTTGCACCGAAGTAGTAGTACAATGGTGAAATAGCGCCGATTATACCACACCCCTGGCGTGTTTGTCAAGTACTTTTTGTAAATCGGTGAAAATTGTGATAGATCGGTCTAGTCTGGGCAAACCTGGGCGGGTGCGAGATAATTGCTTACAATTTGGGCAAGGAGGAGAAAAAACCCGCTCTGACCGAGTCCGGCCCCCGGGAATTACTTTGCGTTTCCTGCACGACTTTCCTTAAAAAGTTATTGACAGACCCCTTAACTGCGCGTATAATACATTTATGAAATCAAGAAATAACCTAATTCAAAAAATCATTACATTCTTTTCGGGAGACAAGACTATGACAGACGTAACTAAGCCAGTAAACTACACAGACGCAATGGTACAGCAAATGGTAATGCAGTACACAGGCAACCCAACTCCAGACACAGTAGCAGTACTATCTAAAGAGTTCAACAAGACCACTCGCTCTATTGTGGCGAAGCTAGTAAGAGAGGGCGTATATGTAGCCCAAGTTCGCGTTACTAAGACTGGTGCTCCAGTTATCCGTAAAGCTGAGCTAGTATCACAGATTCAAGAGCTTCTAGGTGTAGATATGCCTACTCTTGAGAAAGCCTCTAAGTATGACCTAGAGTCCCTATTATGCAGTATCACTACTATGTCGGAGCGGTAGTGTCAGTACGTCAGAAGTATGAAAGCCTAGCGTGGTTTATAGCCATGCTAGTGGGATTCCCTTTATTGATAGGTTTACTGGAGTGGATAAAATAGTTTAAGGATTGGAAAAATAGTTCTTGACGAGATGGTTAAAACACAGTATAATAGTATTTCAAAGATTGAGAAAGGCAAGTAAATCGCGGCAACGAATGCGTTGATATATTCCTAAGTGGCAGAGAATTTAATCCGTAACTGCCAGCTTGCTCTTTCCTTTACTTTGATAGCCCTGCAGAGCTGAGTACTCTCTGAAAGTCTGGGGCGATATAAATGAGACATAAACTACTCAAGAAGTCCAGTAACAATGCTTGAGTGATCTGATTAACCTTTCGGGTTCTTTGATCTCGCGGACGTACTGGCACAGCCTACCCTTTCAGGGCTGTCTAAAGCGTATGGTATCGGGGGCTTTTGTATCTTTGAGCCGATCAAAGGGAGGTTTGAGTTTAGTAGATTCAGTTTACCTATTTCCAATAAAAATCTGAATTGAGGTGTCAGCTATGAAGGAAAGGCTGCAACGGTGTATGAAGGGAAGGTATCTACACCACTTATTATAGCGGAATGGAGCAGTTTGGTAGCTCGTTAGGCTCATAACCTAAAGGTCACTGGTTCAAATCCAGTTTCCGCAACCAAAATCAATGAGAGTAGTCGCTCAAACCTTTATGCCCTCTTTACGAGGGTATTTTTTTGCCTAAAGTTATGTAATTCAGTACTTGTACTACCCATATTACATAACTCTTTTTTGCATATTCTAAAATAATTCTTGACAATATTCCTCAAGTCCAGTATAATAGTGGTATAAATTCAAAAGGTATCTAAAGGAAAAACCAATGCTATTGAACTTCCCTACGAAGGGTGTTAGACTAGATATTCTGCGTGCCCAATTAAAGCAGAGAGTAGAGGTACTAGACGAGCATTACAAGTGCTTGGACGATGTTCATGACCAACTTAATACGTTGGAAGCTGAATTAGCTAAGTTAGAAAACGAAACTGGTAGGCTAGAAGAGGCTTACGATGAGGTTTTGGAAGAGTATGTGCCAATGGTAGGAAGAGACCTAGAGATAGAGTTGCTGCACTATAGTAGACAATCTATCGTAGAAGCTGATGGTGACAGAGGAATCACTATAAGGTTCGGAGAGAACGGTATCAAACTAGACATGGAATTTCATGGAGTAGAAGAATGAAGTTAAAAGACGACATATTAGAAAAGTTCGAGAAAGGGGATACAATCTTTGAAATTGCGAGAGAGTACAATACTAACGTAAATGCAGTACTAGAACTATTAGATCTCACCCGCTTAGACAGCATAGGTGTATTAACTCGGGATAGTGCAGGCCACATGGAGGTGCATCTAGACCATACCATGATGGAGCCAATAGTACAAACACGAGAAGATTTTTACTACTCATTCGGCAAAGAGGATTTCGTAGAATGAATTATAATGAAGAAGTGACTGCTCATATAGTAAATGAATATAACAAAGAGCCCAACACTGACACAGTACTAAAACTAGCAGAAGAGCTAGGAAAGAGTACAAAGTCAATCATTGGCAAGTTATCAAGAGAGGGGGTATATCAACGTGCAACTTACAAAAACAAAACTGGGGAGTTACCTGTTACAAAAGTGGAACTCGTTAACAATATTGCTGAGAATCTGGGAATTGAAGTTGAGAATCTACTTGGTCTCGAAAAAGCTCCGAAAGCCACACTAAAGTACCTTGACCTCGCTACGGGGATAGAAAACATACAAAACAGCGAGGAAGAGAAGCTGAAACCTTATATAGGTGCAGAGTGGGTTTAGACCCCGCTACGGGGACAATGCGATTAGCCTTGACTAGAGATAGTCAGGGCTTTTTATTATCTAGAAAAACCTGCCGTTCTCTAGTAACAAACACATCCAATTGTAAACAATTATGGTAAAGAAGTACGGTCATTTATGGTCGATCGCGAATTGCAGAAAATTTCGTAGAAAGCATAGGTGTAGTAAAAAGGGAAGTTTAGTTAAATAGTTATTGGACTTCTTTAGATGATACGAGTGTATCGAAGTCCTGTTTGATTATTCATAGTCGTCAACAATTGATCAGTAGATCTCTTAGTTGATACACAGTATATGTATGATTTATAATAATCAGTTTAATCAGATACCACACAGTAGAGGCGTTACTCTTACGTTCCACGCCTCCTGTAACATAGTATCCATTAAAACAATTATTATCTAGTAGAGAAGAAGTATTGATTGATCTTGTTGTTGATCATAGTCACTAAATTATGGTTTATTATATCACACAAATTGAAATCTGTAAAGGTCTATTTTTTGCGTAGGTGAGTTGGCTTTACTTGGTTGAAAAGTGTAGAATATGAAGCTGACATACATAATTTATTTTTCTGGTCTATCGATTTCCTTTATTCTTCATGCTTCCACTCTCCTTCAATCCACTTACGATTTGTACCCCAAGCTAACCAGAACTGATCAAGTAGATACTCTTCGTATTTGTCTCTATACTCTTCTTTCCGAAGTACAGGTTCTCCGTAGGCATCTCGTTCCGAACAGTTCGCAGTCCACATCTTATGGCAGAAAGCCTCGTATAAGTTTAGTGTCTCACTGGTCATTATCTAGCCCCAGTACAGTAGCTAACTCAGGTTCGAAGTACCCAGGTCCTTTCATGACTTTTCCATCTTCTCGGTAAATAGGCTTGCCGTCTTCCCCTAGCTTCGACATATTACTCTCATGTACTTCTAGGAAACATGCATCCAGATCAATACCGAAACTAAGCCCAGCTCCATATACGACATATAAAATATCTGTAAGGGCATCTGCAACTTCGACCAAATCTTTGTTGTTAAGTGCTTCACGTAACTCATCTACTTCTTCCTCAATTAATGCGAGCCTTAGCTCAGTAATAGCACGATCAGGTATAATAGGTGTCAATTCTACGTCCTGTCCAAATGCTAACATAAAATCTTCTACCAGTTCTAAATTTGTACCGTCCATCTTGTGCTCCTTGTGTGTTGACTTCGCTACGGGGTTAGTGCGACCTGAATGACCGAACACCTTATCCCAATTGTTTGCAATTGCTACTCTATCTTCAGTACGCCTACTACTGCCCTTACTCACTTTCAATTCTCCTTAATATCACTAATTTCTCTTCGTCCGTCAGTATGATCCACTCTCGTATCTCTGAGGAAGTTCTTTTGCAACCAACGCAGTATAACGCTCCCGGCTCCGTACTGTAAGTACATACCTGAATACAGGGAGAAGGTACTGTGCTTTCTGCTCTCTTAACTCCTCTTCTCAATCTTGTACTCCTTTAAGTATAGCTCTAATAATTTCTGATTCCAAAGCAGTTTAAACTCTGGGTTGTTTGCATTTTTTCTTGCCTGAAGAAGAGCTTCTACTCTCTCCCGAAACGTAGTCATGTCCACCCGTGAACGATATTCGTCATGATGAAGATAGCACATACGCAGTTGATAAGTACAATCACAGTACGAATGAAAGCTACTTTGTCAGCTTCCCTGTTCTCCTTCGAAGCTTTCTCACCCATAGCTTTCGCCCAGATTCTCCAGTATTTCTTCAATGCCATTATCCACATAAACCATAGTTTCATTACCAGCTCCTTATAATATTGTACATAAATAAGTATGCACAAGCTAAGTTAGATAGTACTATAAATGTACGAATATATGCGATTGAATCCTCATGTTTTGCATCGTACCCATCTTCTTCGTCAAACGAACCCAGCGCGTGTTTCCAAACCTTCCATAACTCTCCCATAATAATCTCCTAGGGAAGTTATGCTTCGGTTTTTCTCCTTAGACACACGTTGCCCTCTTCTGTTAATACTGCTTCAAACTGATCACCGACTTCAATGCCAGATCCTCGTCTTAAATGGTTTGTAGTATAACCGTCCTGATCTAGGAAAGTTATACCCTCTTTGTCGATAGTAAATATATAACCTACATATCTCATAAATCTTTTTCACTCTCTTTTCTTTGTTCCCACTGCGTTTGTTTATCTTGAACCATTAAAACAGCTCCATACAATGCAGAGGCAAAAGCAGTAAAGAAAAGAATACCTAAAATAATCTCAATCATAACTTACTCCCAAAACAAATCTGTTAGTATACCCTCAAGAGCGTAGGCTTCCTGCTCCCAAGGAGTTTCGTTGTACTCTATGTGTTCGCAATCTACACTTTCACCGTTGCGTTTCCATACATAGTCTGCTGTGTTAATCTGGTGTCGAGCAAACTGTCGTGCGTGCACAAGCTCGTGTGCAATGTTGGATGCAAGTTCATGTGGTTGATACGCACATTCTTCTCCGCATTCCAATTTAAAATGAGTAGCAACATCAATAGTGCTTTCGTGTTCATCCCCTGAGCATAATCCAGCAACACCCTCTTGCTCTTCGATCAGCTTCGACACTCGTATGAGTATGTCAAGGCTTGGCTCTGGTGGTTGCTCGAACAACGAGTTCAATACGTTTTGAATAAACACATCGTACTCAGGGTCTAGCTTTGTACCTTCTATATAGTATGTAATCATTTAACCCTCTATAAATGTATAAAACTTAAACCATAGAAATGAAATATCTAAACATTTCTCATGTAAGCAGATTGAAACAGAAGGAAGCAGATACACGGTTTTTTCATGTGTCCACTGGTTGCTGAAGCGATAAACTCTTTTCATCTGGTTCTCTCTCTTTTGAAATACTATTATACCGAGTTTTCAGCAATCTGTCAAGTCTTAAAATAGTTTAGGCGGAGCATTTGTACCGCTCTGACGCTTCTTTTCTCTATTCTTTGCTGCTGCCCGTTTACGTTGTTTCTTTGTTGTATCCTTCTCGTGGTACATCTTTTCTTTATATTGAAAAAGAGTACCGCTGTCCGTCACCTTTCTACGAAAGAGCCTTAGTGCTCCTTCGATGTTGTTGCCTCTAACTGTTACTTTCATTTTAACCCTCATGGTCTCTTGTCACTAACCATAGTAACAGTATTATTAGTATAACGGATGCTATACTCACTTAAATCTGTATCCTCTCTTTCGGAGGTAGGATACTTGGCTTCTTATTGCTTGCTCTGTTCTATCAGGGATCATGTGCATGACCTCTTCAATAGATGCGTGAAAATAGAACGTAGCTAGTGCTTTACGCTCATTGTCTGACCAAGGCTTTGTTTTATATTTTTTCATGAGACTATTATATCGAAACATAGGCACATTGTCAAGAACAATTTTTAAGTATCCTTTTAGACCGTACAAAAAAATATCTTGACAACTTAGTATTTTTCGGGTATAATTCGCACATAAAGTTTAAAAATATTTACGGGAACGGAAAGAAGGTTCTTGACAGTTTCCTTATTTGAGCGTATAATTGTTCCATCAAGTGAAGAAACCAAGTAAAGCAAACGGAGAAATGTATGATAGAGTATGCCGTCTTTTGCTTCTGTTGTGTCGGCTGTGGGTTAGTAAGTCACAGACTGGGCAAGCAAGAAGGAATAGAACAAACGATAGAACATTTAGTTGACCAAGGTTTAATCACACTGGATGAAATAGACTAATAATCGAAGAGGTGCTGTTAGAGGAAGGAACGCTGATATATAGAGTAAGAGATGCAAACACTATATACATCATAACAGCCAACAGACCAGTAGCAGAACACACACATAATTTACTTAAACAAGAATATGACGAGGAAAGACAAAATGCCAGCTAAGTTCAAAGAGTCAGCCAAAATACTAGTAGACCGCCAGTCAAAGAAGTACAAGACAGTTAATTACTTCCTACACGCTACAAAGCTAGAAGATCTAGTAGCAGCATACGAGAGTACTCATACTACTCCTAAGCGCAAACAGAAGCTGCGTAACGAATTAGTGCGTCGTAAGGCTCTATGATTATAAGAGTAGCAGCAACGTATAATCCTAGTGTTCCCAGCGAGTTGTTTGACCTTTATCGACAGTCTTATAACCAACCAGCAGACCTAGTTTTATCGAAACAGTATGTCACGGATCAATTACGCAGTAAGAATACAACGATCCTTGTTGCTCATGCCATTGCTGATACCACCGATATTGAGGATAAAGCTATAGGGTTTCTTCAGTTTGGCTATAGAGTATGTAGTTGCCTAGGAAAGATCCTTTTAGTGAATGATCTTTTTGTAGACCCTGACAATAGGAATATGGGCGTGGGTAAAGCACTCATGAATGCCGCGCTAGAGTGTGGTAAGATGGGAGAGGCTTCAGCAGTAGAACTTGAAACTGAAGTAGATAATATAAGTGCACAACGCCTTTATGAGTCTCTAGGGTATAAGCGCGATACGCGATACACAACATACACTCGGAGTATAGTATGAAGATAAAGATATATAGTAAACCTAACTGCGTCTTCTGTGTGAAGGCAATAGAAGTGGCGAACGAACAAGCCGCTAAAGATTCGAGTATCGAAGTAATAGTATTAAAACTACATGATGACTTCGATACTCCAACAATGCGTATTATCTTTCCAGAAGCTAAGACGTATCCTCAAATCATGGTAGACGGTATGCACGTCGGAGGGTATGAAGAGTTTATCGAAGAGATTCGCATAAGTGCATAGGCAATCGTTGAAGCCAAGATCTGGTGCGAATCCAGTGAAGAGACGTAATTTAACAATAAGAAAGTGTCGAAAGACGAAAGGAAATCGTAATGAGAAAGAATCAAAAAAGGATGGTAAAATGAAAGCAATTATTAACTGTGCTAGAAATGAGCGAGAGATGTATGAAGAAACTCGTTGGAGAGCCCTTCCAACTCATGTGCCTTCTGTCGTATTTAATACTCGCGTTGAAGATTATAAGGGTGACTTTGAGTGGGAAGAAGTCAGCACTTGGGATCTTTTTGGAGGTAGAAGAGTGTTGCTTTTCTCTCTTCCAGGAGCGTTCACACCTACTTGCTCTACTTACCAGCTTCCGTACTTCGAGATGATGGCCCCAGAGTTAAAGTCAAAGTACAACCTAGATGACATTTACTGCGTATCAGTGAACGACTCTTTTGTAATGAACAGATGGGCGAAGGATAACAAACTTGAACATGTTAAAGTAATTGCTGATGGCTCTTGTAAATTTACACAAGATATGGATATGAATGTAAACAAGGACAACTTGAGCTTTGGTGAGCGTTCTTGGAGATACGCTTGTATTGTACATAATGGATTTATTACTAACTGGTTCATTGAGGAAGGCAAAGAAGACAATTGTACTGAAGATCCGTACCATTTCACCGATCCGAGTTTTATCTATAGCAACGCATGATAAGGGTACTCGCAAGAATGCGAGCCCTTCGACGCGCTAGAGACGTAATTTAACAATAAGAAAGTGTCGAAAGACGAAAGGAAATCGTAATGAGAAAGAAAAAAGAGGCCGTGTGTTATTTATGCAACATGGTTACAGCAGTAAGCTGTTTAGCCTTGCCGTTCGTAACAATATACGCTAGCGCAGCAGGTATGTAAGTAATAGGAGACCTACATGAATAGAGAACAAGTACAAAAACAATTAGCAATAGACGAAGGCGTGGTAAATGAAGTTTATTTAGACCACCTAGGTTATCCTACTTTTGGAATAGGACACCTCATCTTGAAAGATGATCCCGAATACGGGTTTGCCGTTGGGCATTCTGTCGAACCAGAAAGAGTAACCGAGGCGTTTCAACACGACTTAGATATTGCTATTAGTGAGTGCAAAGTCCTCTATGATAGGTGGGACTTTTTTGAAGGGGAAGTTCAAGAGATACTCGTCAACATGATGTTTAATCTTGGGCGGCCTAGACTTAGTGGCTTCAAAAACATGAAGAAAGCACTGGACATGGGCGCTTATAAGACTTCCGCCAAAGAGGGTAGAGATTCTAAGTGGTATCGTCAAGTGGGCAATCGTGCTGAGAGGTTGATGACTAGGTTAGAAAATGTCTAAAATTTTGATGGGGATTATAGCAGCTATGGGAGTCGGGGGATACCTCTACTACTATACTGCTGTAGTACCTATGAAAAATAAATTAGAAGAACAAACGGCAGTAATACTTGCCCAAGACTTACGAGATCAAGAGCAAAAAGCTACAATCGTCGCAATACAAGAGAACATGGAGAAGACAGTAAAAGCAAGTGCAAATCTCCAAAAGCAGAATCAACAGTACGAAACTCAGATGGCCGACTACTTGGACATCTTTCGCAGACATAATATAGCGCAGTTAGCTAGTGCAAAGCCCGGCTTAATGACTACGCGAGTGAACAAAGGTACGGAGAAAGTATTCAATGAAATTGAAGATATTAGCAAGCGCATTAACGCTCTTAACGATTAGTGGATGTAGTTTACTACAACAAGCTCCTCGTGAAGTACAGATTATAAGCAAACCGATAGAGATTATAATCACTCAGCCTATCATGCCAAGACCCCTTAATCTAAAGGAGCCAAACTGGTATGTAGTATCAGACACTACAATAGCCAACAAAGATGGGCTGTACCCCGAAGGCTATACCTATTTCGATAAGTTTGTAGACGACATCAAAAAGAAACATGGTGGCGATCTAGTATTTATCGCAATGAGTGTCGCAGATTATGAGCTTATGTCATACAATACACAAGAGCTAAAGAGGTATATTAGCCAACTCGGAGAAGTAATAGTTTATTATAGAGATGTTACTCTCCCTACGGAGACCGAGGATGAAAAGAAAGAACCCAGTAGCGAAATTCCAGAGACGGTACAATAAAGCCAAAGTATTTAAAGACCGCAAACGCGAAGCCAAAAAGAGAGGCGAGCTAGCATACAACGAGGTAAAAGACAGTGGCATACAGTAAACAATTACTAGACCATTACGAGAACCCACGCAATGTGGGTACACTTGATGAACATTCAAAAAACGTAGGCACTGGCATGGTCGGTGCTCCAGCGTGCGGGGACGTAATGCGTCTCCAAATACAAGTAGACAACGAAGGTATAATCACTGAGGCAAAGTTCAAGACCTACGGGTGCGGATCGGCTATAGCATCCAGCTCACTTCTGACAGAGTGGGCAATCGGCAGGCATATTGACAGTGCAGAACAGATCAAGAATACACAAATTGCCGAAGAATTAGCCCTACCCCCAGTAAAAATACACTGCTCAGTTCTTGCAGAAGATGCAATCAAGACAGCAGTAAAGGATTTACGCTCTAAGCGTGTGCAATGATAGAGGTAACGAATGAAGCAGTATCTAAAGCAGTGGAAAAACTGGCGAACGCAAGTAGAAAGGCTTTACTTGTGGGTTTGGTGCCTTCTGGGTGTCATGGGTATAGTTATCTCCTCGAGTATTCTGATGGGGCTGATATGGATACTCATACGGAATTTAGCTTCAAGGATTTAATCGTATATATTAACAACAAGTCCCTACCTCTACTAACAGGAATGACATTAGATTATGCTTACGAAGGTCTGAACGAAGGCTTTAAGTTCGTAAACCCGAATCTAACTAACGAATGTGGGTGCGGTGAATCAGTGAGTGCATAAAATAGTTGCGTATATTCCAAAATAGTTGCGTATATTCCAAAATAGTTGCGTAT
>JACKQG010002426.1_pt1 | contig 24366 bp, 23 predicted proteins | sample 8237621 | NCBI WGS metagenome assembly JACKQG01 (sample SAMN15677084, study PRJNA649215) | marine metagenome | biome: marine; feature: Black Sea; material: saline water; isolation source: suspended particulate matter (SPM) from the Black Sea western gyre | collected 2013-06-09/2013-06-10 | depth... | reverse complement strand
GGGCCCGCCGCCCGGCGCGCGGGGGGGGCCCCGGGGCTCCCCCGCCGGGGTGCCGCCCCCCCGGGGGCCCGGGGGACCCCGGCCGCCCGCGCGGGGGCGGTCGCGGGCGCGGATGTTGGCGTGGGCGGCGCCCCGCCGCGCGGCTCCCGGGAGCCGCCCGCCGCCGCGGGGCCGACCACCGCCGCGGGCGTCCCGGTGGTCAGCCTCGCCAAGGGCTTTGAACAGGGCACCCGCCTGCGCATGACCCAGGTGGCCGCCGAGGTGCTCCCGGGCCACCCGGTCGGCGTGCTTACCGGCCCCAACCTGGCCAAGGAGATCCTCGACGGCCAGGCCGCCGCCACGGTCGTGGCATGCAGCGATGCCGCAGTGGCTGAGGACCTACAGGGCCTGCTGGCCTCCGCCCGCCTGCGCGTCTACACCAACGACGACATCATCGGCTGCGAGATCGGTGGCGCCGTCAAGAACGTGATCGCCCTCGCCGCCGGAATGGCCGAGGGCCTCGGGAGCGGCGACAACGCACGTGCTGCCCTCATCACCCGCGGCCTGGCCGAACTGACACGCCTGGGCCAGGCGCTCGGCGGCGACCCCCGGACCCTGTCCGGCCTGGCGGGTCTCGGAGACGTCCTCGTCACGTGCATGAGCCCGCAGAGCCGAAACCGCTGGGTCGGCGAGCAGGTCGGTGCCGGTCGGCCGCCGGCCGAGGTGCTGGCCGGGATGGATCAGGTGGCCGAGGGTGTCCGCACCGCCGGTGTCGTCTGCGAGATCGCCGCCGATGCAGGCATCGAGGTGCCCATCGCCGAGGGTGTGCGCGCAGTTATCGACGGCGGCCGCCCACCCGTCGAGGTGTGGGCGTCGCTCATGGCACGAAGAACCCGACCCGAGGTCGACTGAGCGTGGGGCTTCTCGACCGCTTCCGGCCGCAGCGCGCCCCGTCGGCGCCGACTGTCGGCACACGCCTCGGCACTGACGGTGGCTTCTGCGCGGTCGTCGACGGATCGGCGGCTGTCCACCTGCTCGATCGACCCGTGCGGGTCGGCTGGTGGATCGGCGCCGACGACCGCTGGTACAACCCTTCTGCAGAACGGGCGGTGCGCCAGGTGCGCCCCGGTCCGGCACCGGTTCTCGAAACCCGTCTGCGGGTCGGCGGCGGCGACATCGTGGCGACCACCTGGGCTGCGATCGGCGACGGACCTGCCATCGTCGTCGAGTTGGCGAACGAGACGCCGATTCCGGTGGTCGTGGCGATCACCGTCGGCGGCGCCATCCGAACCCTTGCCGTCGAGGGCCGCCAGTTGGTCGCCGACGGTGTGGCTGTATGCACTGCCGACCGCGACGCCGGCCGGTTCGCCCTCGTCGACGGGTCCGCCGACCTGTGGTCGGTGGTGACCGACGGTGCTGCCGTCGAAGCAGTCCCCGGGCCGGTGTCCTGCAGGGACGGGGCAGCGGCCGGTGCGCTGATCGTGCCCCTGCTGCACCGCCAGGCCATCCGGTTCGTTGTGCCGGGGGGCGATCCTTCCCTGCTTCCGGGAGCCGACCGAGTCATCGCCGGGTGGATGGCACGCCTCGAGCAGGCGACACGGGTCGAACTGCCAGACGATGCGTTGGAAGCCTCCGTGCCGACCGGCCTGATCGACCTGCTCCTCGCCGAACCGACGCCCGATGTCGCCACACAGTTGGCTGCATGGGGGCTGCTGCGGGATGCCGTTGAGCGGATCGCTGCACTCCACGAGGACGACCCGGCCGGGTGGCTGCGGGCCGCCGCCACCTGTTGGGACATCCATCGACGACCGGAGCCCTTCGCCCGCCTTCCCCTCGAGCATCTTGTCATTGCATCAGCATCCGAGCAGGGGGCCGTTGCACTGTTGGCCGGCCTCTTCACCGCCAGGGGAGATGTCCGCGCCGCAGCCGATGCTGCAACGCTCGCCGGATCGGTCACGGAACCCGAGGGTCCGATGTGGGACCTGGCCCGGCGCCTGGCCCACCCGGTCGACGACGGCCTCGAACTGCTGGGAGAGGTCCCGGCGTCGTGGTACGGGCAGCCCGTCGAGGTGCACGGCCTGCCAACCACCCACGGGACGCTGTCGTACGGGATCCGTTGGCACGGTGAGCGCCCGGCGTTGCTCTGGGAGCTGGAACGGCACGACGACGGACCGGTCCGGATCACCTTGCCCGGGCTGGACCCCGATTTCTCGTCCACCGAACCGAACGGCGAGGCTCTTCTGGCGGCACCGGATTCGGTGTCAGCCGTGTCGCTGCCGGACTCCGGCAGGTTCTACTAGGTACGGCTGCCCAGGGCCAGTAACAGCCCGGCGGTCGCCACCACGCGCAGCCGTCGGGGTGCCTTCACCTCACGGAAGTCTCCGAGGTCGGCAGGCACCGGGGCGTGGACGGCACCCGGCCTATGGCCCCGCACCGAGCCGAAGCCGCCGATCGACAGGATCGACCCGGCCGAACCGATCGACAGGATCGACCCGGCCGAACCGATCGACAGGATCGACCCGGCAGACCCGATCGACAGAATGGAGCCGGCGCTTCCGACCGAGAGAATCGACCCCACCGACCCCACCGACCCCACCGAGCCCACTGACAGCATCGACCCAGCCGAGCCGGCGGACCTGATGCTTGTTCGGCGTGCAGTCATCGCCCCGAATCCTACGACGGGTCCGCCGACCGGATCGGCGACCGGACGTAGGGTCGATCCATGGGCAACCGACCGAGGATGCGGGCAGCGTTGCGGGGGAAGGCCCCGGGACTCGCCTTCGAGAGGCGCCTCTGGGCCGCCGGCCACGAGGTCGTCGCCGGGCTCGACGAGGTGGGGAGGGGATCGTGGGCCGGGCCCCTCACCGTCGGCGCCGTCGTCGTGAACCGTGAACGGCGCATCACCGGCGTGCGGGACTCGAAGATGCTCACCGAACCCGAAAGGGAGGCCCTCTACCCGCAGATCACCGCCTGGGCGGGCGCCTGGTCGACCGGCCACGCATCCAACGACGAGTGCGACGACCTCGGGATGTCGGCAGCGCAGCGCCTCGCCGCCCGGCGTGCGCTCGACGGCCTCGGCATCCCCGTCGACCACGTGCTGCTCGACGGCAGCTGGGACTTCGTCGGCGGCGGCAACGTCACACCGATCGTGAAGGGCGACCAGCGCAGCCTGTCGATCGCCGCCGCATCCGTGGTCGCCAAGGTCACCCGCGACCGGGTCCTGCGGGAGGCAGCCAACCGGTACCCGGCCTACGCATTCGCCGACAACAAGGGCTACCCGGCGCCCGCCCACCGGGAGGCGCTCGCCATCCACGGTGCGACCGACTACCACCGCCGTTCGTGGTCGTTCATGGACGGGCTTCCCGGCCCGACCGCCACCTCCGACCCCGGATGACCCGTTCATTACGCTGCTCGCTAGGTTGTCCGATCGTGCAACGGGTCAAACGCCTGCTGGCCGTCTTCATTGTCTGGACCGTCGTCGTCTGGGGCGGACGCGTCCGTAACATCGTCGCCGACGACGCCCTGACCGCCGCCGACCGCTCGTGGCGCCTTCTGGTGGCCGCCGTCTTCCTCACATTCGCCGCCCTGTCCATCGTCGTTATGGCCGGCTGGTGGAGGCAGCGCCGCGTCGGTTCCACCCGCCTCATCGCCGTCTTCTGCATCTGGACCGCGGCATTCTGGGGCGTGCGCTGGTTCGGCATGGTGTTCGGCGACCACGACCTCGACTTCAAGTTGGTCCACTCGGCGCTGGCACTCGTGTCGATAGTTCTGGCACTGCGCCTCCATCGCCTCGACCGTGACGCAACCCGGTCCCGTGCACCCCATTCCTCCGGGGGCAACGTCCCCGGTTATCACAGTTAGCCTGCGCTGCCATGGGCCAGCCGATCACCGTCGTAGAAAAGCCGTCTTCTCGCGCCGGCATCGTCCGCTTCGAGATCAACCGCAGCCTCACCGGCATGGGCCACGAGCGTTACACGGCCGGTGACGAGATCGTCGGCGACGCCCCGGCCGACGAACTGGCCCGTCGCCTGTTCGCCCTCGGCGGCATCGCCGGCGTGCATGTCGTCGCCAACATGGTCACCGTCGAGTTGGCCGATCGCGGTACCGCCGGCATCGCCGAGGTGATCGCCGACCTCCACCTGTACTACGTCCAGGGCGTCGAGGTGCCCACCGAGGAGGACTTCGCCGCCGAGGCGGGGTGATCCCACTGCCCGACGAGGACCCGGGCGACGCAGCGATCGGCGTCGGGCCCCATCCCGAACCCTGGCCGGACGACCCGCGCCTCGACCCCGGCCTGCTGGCCGACGGCGACCGGCGCAACGTGGTCGACCGCTACCGCTACTGGAAGGTCGAGGCGATCGTCGCCGACCTCGACACCCGCCGCCACCCGTTCCACGTGGCCATCGAGAACTGGGCACACGACCTCAACATCGGCACCGTCGTGCGCAACGCCAACGCCTTCCTCGCCGCCGGCGTCCACATCGTCGGGAGACGGCACTGGAACAGGCGAGGGGCGATGGTGACCGACCGCTACCAGCACGTCCACCACCACGCCTCGATCGACGACCTGCTGGCCTGGGCGGCGGGGGAGGGCCTGCCGATCGTCGGGATCGACAACCTCCCGGGCGCCGTGCCAATCGACGAGGCCGGCATGCCGGAGCGTTGCGTGCTGCTGTTCGGCCAGGAGGGCCCGGGGCTTTCGTCGGCTGCGAGGGAGGCGGCGTCGCTGGTGTGCTCGATCCCGCAGTACGGCTCCACCCGGTCGATCAACGCCGGGGTCGCCTCGGGCGTCGCCATGCACGCCTGGATCCGGACCCACGCCGGACCGCCTCCCGTCGATGGGTGACAAACTACCCTCGGGAGGCTCCTGAGGTCCTCACTAGTCTCAAGCGTGTTCTTGCCAACGGACCTGGAGGCAGACCCATGGAAATCCTTAGGAGATGTGCCCTGTCCGCTCTGGTAGTCCTGGCGGGCGCATGCGGTAGCGGAGAGGGTGGCGGTCAGTCGTCGACGACCACTGCCGGTCACGACCATGACCACGAGGCGATGGAGGGCATTGCCCTTGATGGCATGGACCATCCGCCGACCGTCGAAGTGGCAGCCGAGTCCGACGGGGCAGGCAACGTCGTGGTGACCGTCACGGTGACCGGAATCGAACTCGTCCCTGCTGATCCGCCGGGGGCCCATCAGCCCGGTCAGGGCCACCTGCACATTTCCGTCGATGGCGAGACTGTGGCCATGACGTCCAACGCCGTCCACAACCTGACGGGCCTCGCTGACGGCCACCATGAGGTTGCAGTCATGTTGTCGGCCAACGACCACCGCGACTACCTGCTCGGGGGTTCCCAGATCAGGGATGCCGTCATGGTGGTGGTCACGGGTGGAACGGTGCCGAAGGCTCCAGACCTGGTGTTCGCCGTCGAGGTGTCTGGCGGAACCGTCGTCGGCGGGGTGCAGCGCTTCGAGGCGAAGGTGGGAGACCTGATTGAGGTAGCGGTGACAAGCGATGTCGACGACGAGATACACCTCCACGCCTACGACATGACCGTCCACCTGCACGCAGGCAGAACGACCACCCTGCTGGTGGAAGGCACGATCCCCGGGGTGTTCGAGGCCGAACTGCACCGGGCCGGCTACCGCGTCTTCGAACTCCAGGTGTCGTGACACCACCCGCCGAGTTGGTCCTTCTGGCCCACGGCGTTGGTGGACGTAGTGATCTGCCCATTCCCGAATGGCGGGCAGCATGGGCCGCCGTTGTCATTTTGGCCCTGTCCTTCGCTGCACTCGGGTGGCTCTGGCCGAAGGCCCTCCTCCGCAACGCCTCCGAAGGCCGCCCCCTGGGAATAGCCGTAGACCGTGTGGCCCGACCACTTGGGGTAGTCGCCGCGGTCGTCGGGACGATCCTGTCCACGGTCGTGCTATCGGCTGGCTTGCTCGGACCCGACACGAACGAATCGAACATCGCCCCTGTGACCGTCTACGTGGTCTTTTGGGTCGGGGTGCCACTCTTGTCCGCCCTGCTGGGGGACATCTGGCGGGTGTTCAGCCCCTGGGAGGCCCTGGGCCGGCTCGTGGAGGCGCCCACTCGGGTCCTGCGCCCAGCGTCGGGCCTGGTCGGTGCCGGCTGGCCGGCACTGATTCCGGTCGGCGCCTTCCTCTGGCTCGAGCTGGCCTACCACGACGGCGCCCGTCCTCGGGTTCTCGCCTCGGCAGGCATTGCCTACACGGTCTGCCTCCTGGCGTTGGCCCGACGGTCCGGTTGGTATGTGGCCAGGCGGTCGGAGGGTTTCGGTGTGCTGTTCGGTGCCGTGGGGGCGGTGTCGCCCCTGTACCGCAGCGACGGACGACTGCGGATCCGGCCCCCGTTCTCGGGCCTGGCGCGACTCGAAACGCCCGCTCCGGTCGTGGCGATCCTGCTCATGGCGATTGGCGGCACGGCATTTGACGGTTTTTCCCGCACCCGCTTCTGGGGCGACATCCTGACCGGACGGTCCGGCTGGGAGGCGACTATGGTCAACACGGTCGGTCTGGCCTGGGTCGTTCTGCTCGTCGGCCTCGCCTACCATCTGGCCTGCCGTGTCGGCGGACGGGTCACCGGCGACCAGGATCCGGCTGAGCGCTTCGGCGCCAGTCTCGTTCCGATTCTCCTCGGCTACTCCGTGGCGCACTACTTCTCACTGCTCTTGCTGGAGGGCCAGGCCTTCCGATCCCTGCTCTCGGACCCGTACGGACTCGGGTGGAACCTGTTCGGCACCCTCGGTGATCCGATCCACTGGACATTGGTGTCCACGACGGTGGTGGGGTGGGTCCAACTGGTGGCCGTTGTCGTGGGGCACATGGCAGCGGTCGTAGTCGCCCACGATCGGGCGGTCGAGGCGTGGTCGCCGGCCAAGGCGATGCGAAGCCAGTACCCGATGCTGGTGGTGATGGTTGCCTACACGATGACAGCGTTGGTGCTGGTCGCCGGCTGATCTGCTCTTGCCAGTATCGAACGTATGTTCGATACTGGGTGGATGGGACTACCGGACGGCCACGCATCCACGCTTCCCGACGACCTGTCGACCGAGGGGCAGGCCCCCGTTCAGCGCCCCCGTCCCCGGTCCCTCGCCGAGGCGGCCCGTCGGGCCCGCACGGGGGCCCCGGCCGGCGAGCGCACCCTGCCGGTCTCTTCGGCCCTCACCGACCTGCTGCCCGACGGGTTGCGTCGGGGGAGCAGCGTCGGGTTGGCCGGTCCCGGTGCCCGTTCCCTCGCTCTCGCCCTGATCGCCGAGGCCACCGCCACCGGTTCGTGGGCGGCGGTCGTCGACGAACCCGACCTGGGCCTCGCTGCAGCGGCCGAGGCCGGGGTGGCCCTCGCCCGCCTGGCCGTGGTCGGCCTGCCCGACCAGCGACAGTGGGGGGCCGTGGTGGCTGCCCTGATCGGTGGCCTCGACCTGATCCTGGTAGCCCCCCGGCGGAGCGTCCGTGCCGCCGATGCCCGCCGCCTGGCAGCCCGGGCCCGCGAGCGGGGCTCGGTGCTGATCCGGATCGGGGGCGCCGCCCGGCCGGCCTGGCCAGACAGCCCCGACCTCGAGTTGACCCTCGCCGACGCCATATGGGAGGGCCCCGAGGACGGCTACGGGCGCCTGCGCTGCCGGCGGGCCGAGGTGGTCGCCACGGGCCGGGGGCGCAATGCCCGGGAACGCCGGGCCGTCCTGCTGCTCCCGGACGTCCGGGGGGTTCCGTCCCTTCCGTGAGCGATTCCTCCGATCCTGTGCCCCGCACGCTTGTCGTACGCTGCCCCGACTGGCCCCTGACCGCCCTCGGGGTGGTGCCCGACGAGCCGGCGCTGGTGCTGGCCGCCGGCCGGGTGGCTGCCGCATCCGAGGCGGCCCGGGCTGCCGGGGTGGCCCGGGGGCAGCGCCGCCGCGAGGCCCAGGGGCGCTGCCCCGGGGTGGTTGTCCTCGAACGCGACGAGGCGGCAGAGGCCAGGCGCTTCGAACCGGTGGCTGCCGCCCTCGAGGACATCACCCCGTGGGTGGAGGTGTCCCGGCCCGGCGCCTGCGCCTTCGGGGTCCGGGGTCCGCTGCGGCTGCTCGGTGGTGAGGCATCACTGCTGGTCCGCACCGCCGAGGTGGTCGAGGCGGTGCTCGACGCTGCCATCGGATCGGTCCACCCCGGCTGCCGGCTGGGGATCGCCGACGGCCGGTTTGCTGCCGACCTGGCCGCCCGGGAAGCCGCTGCCGGCGTAGCAGGGAGCATCGTGGTGCCGGGCGGTGACAGCCCGGCCTTCCTCGCCCCTCAGCCGGTCGGGGTGCTGGGCCGCCCCGACCTGGCCGACGTGCTGGTCCGGCTGGGCCTCGCCACCCTCGGCGCCTTCGCTGCCCTGTCGGTGGGCGACGTGGTCGGGCGCTTCGGGGCCGAGGGCCAGGCCGCCCAACGTCTGGCCGCCGGCCTCGACGGCATCCCTCCACAGGTTCGTCGTCCGCCGCCCGACCTGGCTGTGGCGGTCGACCTGGATCCGCCGGTCGACCGGATCGACCGGGTCGCCTTCGCCGCCCGGGCCCTGGCCGAGCAGCTCCACGACGACCTGCGGGGCCGGGGCCTGGCCTGCACCAGGGTGGTGGTCGAGGCCGAGACCGAACACGGCGAGCGCCTCGCCCGCTGCTGGCGCGACGAGGGGGTGCTCGGGGCGTCGGCCCTGGCCGACCGGGTCCGCTGGCAGCTCGAGGGCTGGTTGCACGGCCCGCCGCCGGTCCGGCCCACTGCCGGGCTGGTGCGCCTGACCCTGGTGCCCGACGAGGTGGTGCCGGCCACCGGCCACCAGGCCGGGTTCTGGGGTGGGGCGTCGGCGGCCGACGAGCGGGCGGTCCGGGCCCTCGCCCGGGTGGTGGGCCTGCTGGGCGAGGGGTCGGTGCGGCTGCCCGAGTGGCGGGGTGGCCGCGACCCGTCGGACCAGTTGGTCCTGGTCCCCCTGACGGGCCGGGTGGGGGAGGCCATGTCGGGAGCGTCGACCCCGCAGGCTGATGTTCAGCCATGGCCCGGGGTGTTGCCGCCGCCCTCCCCGGCGGCGGTCCACGTCGATCCGGCGCCGGCCGCACTTCTCGACGACCGGGGGCGTCTGGTTCGGGTCGATGGCCGTGGGGTGCTGTCGGCGCCGCCGGTCACGCTACGGATCAGGCAGGGAGGGCAGGTGTCCGTCGCCGCATGGGCGGGTCCCTGGCCGGTGGACGAGCGCTGGTGGGATCCGCTCCGCCATCGCCGTCGGGTACGGCTGCAGGTGGTGGCCGACGATGGTGTGGCCCGACTCCTGATGCTCGAGGCCGGGCGTTGGCGGGTGGCGGCGACCTATGACTGAACCGTGCGACCGGTACTAATGTCCCGGGTCACTACAGCCGAGGCATGGAGTACGACGAAGGTGACAGAACCCGCACGCGAGGAGATGGACTGGACGAAGTACGGGGTTGCCGTACGCGAACTCGCCCAGATGGTGGCCGACGACGGCTACCGGCCCGACATGATCCTGGCCATCGCCCGGGGAGGCCTCTTCGTGGCCGGGTCCCTCGGCTATGCGCTGGCCGTGAAGAACCTCTACGTGATGAACGTCGAGTACTACACGGGCGTCGACGAACGCCTCGACCTGCCGGTGATCCTGCCGCCGTACGTCGACTGGGTCGACCTGGCTGATGCGCGGGTCCTGATCGCCGACGATGTGGCCGACACCGGCCACACCCTCGACCTGGTGCGCAACAGCGCCCTCGAACGGGTGGGTGAGGTGCGCTCGGCGGTGCTCTACCAGAAGCCCCAGTCGGTGGTCGACTGCGAGTACGTGTGGATGCACACCGAGCAGTGGATCAACTTCCCGTGGTCGACCGAGCCGCCGGTGGTCGATGTGGGCCAGGCAGCCCACAAGGTTCTCGACGCCTGAGGGCGCCCTCTGCCCGAAAGAATCAGATAGTCATGATCTTCATGACGGAGATCAGCGCAACCGGGGCGTCCCGCAACTTCGCCGACCTGCTCGACGCCGTCGAGCACGAGGACGCCGACTTCACGATCGTCCGTCACGGCCGCGTCGTCGCCCGGCTCGGTGCAGCACCCGGTGGGAACGGTGCAGCGCTCAAGGCAGCGCTTCGGGCCAACCCTCCCGGCCCCGACTGGATCGACGATATTCGTGCAGCGTTGGACTTCCTGGAGCCCGACCTCGAGCGCCGACTCGGTACCGACAGGGACGACCCGTGAACCGTCTCCTGCTGGACACCAACGTGCTGATCGACTTCGAACGAGCCGACGAGGAACTGGACTCAATACTGCTCGATGAGGATGACGCCGCGATCTCAACGATCACCGTGGCCGAACTCGATGTCGGAGTCCACTCGGCGTCACCTGAGAATAGGAAGCGTCGCAGGACCTCCGTCGATGCAATCATCGACAACGTACTCGTCATCCCGTACGACATCGAGGTCGCTCGACGTCACGCGATGTTGATCGCCCACACGAGAAGGATCGGCCGGCCGCGCGGACCGCACGATCTCATCGTCGCTGCGACTGCGGCGGCCTCACGCCGGATCCTCGTGAGCGACGACCGGTCGGCATTCACCGACCTGCCGGGGGTGGTCCTGCTCGACGCCTGAGGGCGTTCCCCGACTACGCGTGGATGGGGGCGCGGTGGTCGGACCAGCGGGCCACGGCCTCCAGCTGTGACCCGACGGCGATGAGCAGGTCCTCACGGCCGTAGGCGCCCACCAGTTGCACTCCGACGGGGAGACCGTCGGAGGACCCGAGTGGGAGGGAGATGGCCGGCTGACCGGTGGTGTTGAACGGCGAGGTGAACACGGCATACGGCATCGATCCCTTTGACCCGCGGACCGGATCGTCTTCGGATGGCGTGAGTTCGCCGATCCGGGGCGGTGGCAGGGCGGTCGTGGGCGTGACCAGCAGGTCGTACCCCGACTCCCACCATCCGGCCATGGTGCGTCGGAAGGTGCCCATGATCCCCTGCGCCTTGGCGTAGTCGACGGCTGAGACACCCCGGCCGCGCTCGGCGAGGAACCAGGTGCCGGGCTCGACGTCGTCCTCGACGACGACCCGGCCCAACTGTCCTCCGAGGTGCTCGAGGCTCAGGACGGCCCCGACTCCCCAGTTGACGTTGAAGGCCCAGCCCAGTTCGTCGATCTGGTCGAGTGCAGGCGGATGGGTTTGATCCACGTGGTGACCGAGGCCTTCGAGCATCGAGGCCGTGTGGCGGGTCGACTCGGCACAGTCGGGGTGGACTGCTGTGCGGGGGCTGTGGTCCATGAACCCGATGCGGAGGTTGCCTGGGTCGCTGCCCACCTGGTCGGTGTAGGGGCGTCCCTGGTCGGGGGCGACGACGCCGTCGCCGAGGAACGGGATGGCGGTGGCGTCGAGGATGGCGGCGGTGTCGCGCATCGTGTGGCACACAACGTGCTGGACCGACACTCCCCACTCCTCTTTCACGGGCCCCATCGACACGCGGCCCCGCGAGGGCTTGAGGCCGACGAGGCCGCACATGGCGGCCGGGATGCGGATCGAGCCGCCGCCGTCGCTGGCGTTGGCAGCGGGGAGCATCCCCGATGCCACCGCTGCGGCCGATCCGCCCGACGATCCGCCCGTGCCGAAGTCGGTGTTCCACGGGTTGCGTGTGGGCCCGTAGGCGTGGGGTTCGGTGGTGGCCACCAGGCCCAGTTCCGGCGTGTTGGTGCGCCCGACGTTGACGAAGCCCGCCTCCCGGTACCGAATGACGAGGTTGCTGTCGATGGTCGAACGGTGGTCGGCGTCTTTGAGCGCCTTGATGCCTGCGTGGTGGGGCCGTCCGGCCTCTTCGGTCCAGAGGTCCTTGAGCAGCATCGGCACGCCGCGGAACGGCCCGTAGGGCAGGTCCGGAGAGGCCGCCAGGGCGAGGGCGTCCTCGAACTGCCGGTGGATGACGGCGTTGAGGTCGCCGTCGAGCCGTTCGATCCGGTCGATGGTGGTCTGGACCGCCTCGACGGGGGAGAGGTCGCCGCTCCGGATCCGATCGGCCAGGCCGACGGCGTCCTCGCAGGCGAGTTCGTCGTTCGTGGGGGAGTCGCTCATGGGTTCCGACCGTAATCGGGCGGCTCCTACGAGTCCGCTTCGGCGCGCTCCAGGTAGTTGTAGATGGTGAAGCGGCTGACTCCGAGCGCCTCGGCGACATCCTCGACCGACTTGCGCAGCGTGAACGCCCCCCAGTTGCCCAGCAGGGCGACGGCCGCCTGCTTCTGGTTGCGGTCCATGTCGGCGTAGGCGACACCCAGTTCCCGGGAAGCCGCAGCCAGGAGGCGGTCGAGGGCATGGTGCAGGTCCGGTCGGCGAATCCCGCCGACGAGTTCGCCGTCCCAGTAGAGGGGGAGGTCGGCCTCGGTCAGCTTGTCAGGGGCGAGCAGGGTGGCACCGAGGGCGTCGACAACTGGGCCGAGGGCGTCGACAAGGGGATGCGCCACGCCGCACAGCGTAGGCACAGGCGCACGCGTTGACAAATTGTTGAAAAGGCGGCAGCATGGAGGCCATGTCCGTGACCTTCGCGCGCACCGTCGACGACGCCTGCGCTGCACTCGCCGAACACCCCGGAGCCCTCCTGCTGGCCGGCGGTACCGACCTCATGGTCGGTGTAAACCGCGGGCAGGTCCGGTTCGCCGATGTCGTAGTCCTCGACCGGGTCGACGAACTGCGTGGCTGGCGGCGCGAGGGCGACGAGATCGTGCTCGGCGCCGGCCTGACCTATGCCGAGATGGGGCGCGGTGAGCTTCCGGCACTGGTTCCCGCACTCGCCCAGGCCTCCCGCACCGTCGGATCACCGCAGATCCGCAATGCCGGAACGCTCGGAGGCAACGTCGCCACGTCTTCCCCGGCCGGGGACACCCTCCCCGTGCTCGCCGCCCTCGACGCCACTATCGACCTCCGGTCGGCACAGGGCGCCCGCCGACTGGCTATCGGCGAGTTCGTCACCGGCGTCAAGCAGAACGCCCTCGAACCGGGCGAGTTGATCGAGGCTGTCCGCGTCCCCGTGCTCGACGGGCCCCAGGAGTTCCTCAAGGTCGGCACCCGCAACGCCATGGTCATCTCGGTCGTGTCCCTGGCCCTTGTGGTCGACCGCTCCGGGCGCAACGTGCGGGTCGGCCTGGGCTCGGTGTCCCCGGTGCCCCTGCGCCCCGCCGACGCTGAGGCCCACATCGCCGGATGCATCGACTGGGACACCGGCTCGGCACCCGACGCTGCTGCCGTGCACCGGTTCGCAGCACTGGTCGCCGGGGCGGCACGCCCGATCGACGACCACCGGGGAACCGCCGCCTACCGGAGCCACGCCGTCGGCGTCCTCGCCAGGCGTGCGCTGCTGCGGGCCTTCCCGGGAGGTGCGTCGTGAGCGCCGACCCCTACGTACTGCGGGTCAACGGCAACGACCATCAGGTACCCGACGCACATCTCGGCGAGAGCCTCCTCTGGGTCCTGCGTGAACGCCTCGGCCTGCCGGGCTCGAAGAACGCCTGCGAGGAGGGCGAATGCGGTTCGTGCTCGGTCCAGATCGACGGCGAACTGGTCTGCTCGTGCCTCGTGCTCGCAGCCGCAGCGGTCGGCCGCGAGGTCACCACGATCGAGGGCCTCGCCCCCGACGGCGAGTTGGCCGACGTACAGCGGGCCTTCGTCGAAGCCGGCGCCGTCCAGTGCGGCTTCTGCACTCCGGGCCTCCTCATGGCGGTCGACACCCTGCTCGACGAGTTGTCCGATGACGGCAGCGTCCCGGATGACCTCACCGTCCGCGAGGCGATCAGCGGCAACCTCTGCCGCTGCACCGGCTACGGGCGCATCCTCGAGGCGGTCTCGATCGCTGCCGACATCCGACGGGGAGAGAGCCGGGGAGATCTCGCATGACCGATGTACGCATCGACGAGACCCGGACGAGTGAGCGTGCTCCCCGCATCGGCGAGAGCGCCCCGCGTCCGGACGGCATCCCCAAGGTCGACGGCTCTTTCACGTTCTCGAGCGACCTCTGGCACGATCGGATGCTCTGGGGCGGGACCCTCCGCTCGCCCCATCCGTCGGCCCGCATACGGTCGATCGACATCGGACCGGCTGTCGCTGTCACAGGCGTCCACGCCGTGCTCACCGCCGCCGACGTACCCGGCAACCCCGCCTACGGACTGGAGCACGCCGATCAGCCGGTGCTGGCAGCCGATGTCGTGCGATACGAGGGCGAACCGGTCGCCATCGTCGCCGCCGACCACCCGGAGGCCGTCCGGCTTGCACTCGAAGCCATCGTCGTCGACTACGAGTCGACGGTGCCACTCGTCGATCCGGGTGCCGCCGAGTCGTCCGACCCGATCCACCCCGACGGCAACCTCATCCGCCGCATCCACCTGCGCCACGGTGACCAGGACGTGGTCGGCGAGGTCGTCGTCGAGGGCACCTACGAGGTGGGCATGCAGGACCAGGCGTTCCTCGGACCCGAATCCGGCCTTGCCGTGCCCGCCGAGGACGGCGGCGTCGACCTGTTCATCGCCACCCAGTGGCTACACGTAGACCGCGACCAGGTCGCCGCCTGCCTCGGCCTTGCACCCGAGCTCGTGCGCCTGACGCTGGCAGGCGTGGGTGGGGCATTCGGGGCCCGCGAGGACCTCAGCCTCCACGCCCACCTCTGCCTCCTGGCCCTGCACACCCGCCGACCGGTGAAGATGGTCTATTCCCGCGAGGAGTCGTTCCACGGCCACGTGCACCGGCACCCCGCCCGCATGTGGTACCGGCACCACGCCGACCGTGCGGGGAACCTGCTGCGCGTCGAGGCACGCCTGCTGCTCGACGGCGGTGCATACGCATCGTCCAGCGGCGCCGTGATCGCCAACGCCACCTGCTTCGCCGCCGGCCCCTACAGGATCCCGAGCGCCGACATCGAGGGCGTCGTCGTCCGCACCAACAACCCACCCTGCGGGGCCATGCGCGGCTTCGGCGCAGTGCAGACCTGTATCGGCCACGAGGCCCAGATGGACCGCCTGGCGGCAGCCCTCGACATGGACCCGGTCGAACTGCGGATGCGAAACGTCCTCGCTTCGGGCGACCGTCTGCTCACCGGACAGGTCATCACCGGCACGGCACCGGTCGCCGAGGTACTGCGCACCTGTGCCGACCACCCGTCCGCTGCAGCCCTTTCCGAGGACCCGATGTCCCTGCCGGGGGGCGCCGGCCGAACCGCCGATCCCGAACACGTCCACCGCGGCGAGGCGATCGCCCTTGGCTTCAAGAACCTCCTGTTCTCCGAAGGCTTCGACGACTTCAGCTCGGCCTTGTGCCGGCTCGAGGACGGCATCGCCACCATCACCTGCGCCTGCGCCGAGGTCGGCCAGGGCTTCGTGACGCTCGCCCAGCAGATCACCCGCGAGGTCCTCGGCGTCGACGATGTCGTGCTCACCCCGGCGTCGACCGCCACGGTGGGTTCCGCCGGCTCCACCTCGGCCAGCCGCCAGACCTGGATGTCGGGAGGCGCCGTGCAGGCCGCCTGCGAGGAGGTTCGCACCACGCTCCTCACCCGCGTAGCCGCCGAGCATGGTGTCGATCCCGATGAACTGGTCATGGCCGACGGACGGGTCATGTCCCTGGCCGGTGCCCTCGACATCGATCTGGCGTCTGTGACCACAGAGCCCGTGGAAGCCGACGTCGAGTTCCACCACGCCCCGACGTCACCCCTCGACGAGTACGGCCAGGGTGACGCCCATGTGTCGTTCGCCTTCTCCGCCCACCGGGCGATCGTCGACGTAGACCGCGACCTCGGACTCGTGAAGGTGGTCGAGCTCACCACCTCCCAGGACGTCGGCCGGGTCCTCAACCCGCTCCAGGCTGTCGGCCAACTCGAGGGCGGTGCCGCCCAGGGCGTCGGCCTCGCCGTCATGGAGGAGGTCCAGGTGCTCGACGGCCGGATCCGCAATGCCTCGTTCACCGACTACCTCGTACCGACGGCGCTCGACATGCCACCCGTCGAGATCGCCGCCCTGATCGAGGAACCGGAGCCAGGGGCCCCCTTCGGTGCCAAGGGCATCGGCGAACCGCCCAGCATCTCGTCGACCGCCGCCGTCGTCGCCGCCATCCGCGCCGCCACCGACCTCGAACTCGCCCACGTTCCGGTGCGGCCGACCGACATCGCACTGGCAGGAGCCTGAGATGGCCCACGGCGAACTCCGCATCGACGGCGACCGGCTTCTGCGGCGCATCGGGGACCTGGCGGCGATCGGCCCCATCGACGGTGGTGGCTCGTGCCGCCTCGCCCTCAGCGACGAGGACCGCGAAGGCCGCGACCTTGTCGTCACCTGGATGCACGACCTGGGTCTCGACGTCAGCATCGACGGCATCGGCAACGTGGTGGCCGTGCGGCCCGGCCGCAATGACGGTCCGCCGGTGATGACCGGCAGCCACATAGACACCGTGCGCACCGGTGGCCGCTACGACGGCAACCTGGGCGTCCTCGCCGGCCTCGAGGTCCTCGAGACCCTGGCCGAGCAGGGCATCGAGACCGACCATCCTTTCGCCGTCGCCTTCTTCACCGACGAGGAAGGCGCCCGCTTTCCCCCGGACATGCTCGGCAGCCTCGTCTACGTGGGTGGCATGGGCATCGAGGAGGCGCTCGACATCACCGGGATCAACGGCGCAGTCGTGGGCGACGAACTCGACCGCATCGGCTACCGGGGCCCGTACCCGTGTCCCGGCCAGGCCCCGCACGCATTCGTCGAGCTGCACATCGAACAGGGCCCCGTCCTCGAGGCCGAGGGCACCACCATCGGCGCCGTCACCGGCGTGCAGGGCATCTCGTGGACCGAGTACACCGTGACCGGGCAGGCCAACCACGCCGGTACCACGCCGATGCACCTCCGCCATGACGCCGGCTACGCCGCAGCGGCCATCGTGACCAACGTGCGGGAGCTCGCCTCCCGGATGGGCGACCGGCAGGTGGCCACGGTCGGTCGACTCGAGCTGCAGCCCGACCTCGTCAACGTGGTTGCCGGCTCCGCCGTGCTCACCGTCGACCTCCGCAACACCGACGAGTCGCTCCTGCAGCAGGCCGAGGCCGACCTCGCCGGCTTCGTCGCCGAACTGGTCGCAGCCGAGGGGGTCGAGATCAACAGCCGTTCGCTGGCCCGCTTTGAGCCGGTCGTGTTCGACGACCGGATAATCGACATCGTGGCGGCCACCGCCGAACGCCTCGGCCACAGCGTCGCCCGGATGCCGTCGGGGGCCGGCCACGACGCCCAGATGCTCGCCCGGGTCTGCCCGACAGGCATGGTCTTCGTCCCCAGCCGCCACGGCATCAGCCACAACCCCGCCGAGCACACCGACGCCAGCGACCTCGTCGCCGGCGCCGACGTGCTGCTCCAGGTGATGCTCGCCCTCGACCGGCCCGACCTCGGGGAAGGAACGCCCGCATGAGCCGCATCGTCACCGTCGGTGCCGCCCAGACCGGCCCTGTCCAGCGCAACGACACCCGGGCCGATGTGGTCGAGCGCCTCATCGCCCTGTTGCGCCAGGGGGCCGACGCCGGTTGCGACCTGGTCGTGTTCCCCGAACTGGTGCTCACCACCTTCTTCCCCCGCTGGTGGGTCGACGACCGGGCCGGGTTCGACCACTTCTTCGAGACCGGGATGCCCGGCCCCGACACGCAGCCGCTGTTCGACGAGGCCACCCGCCTCGGCGTCGGCTTCCACCTCGGCTACGCCGAGCTCACACCCGGGGGGCAGCACTTCAACACCGCCATCGTGGTCGACCGGCACGGCACGATCATCGGGAAGTACCGCAAGGTGCACCTGCCCGGGCACCACGATCACCAGCCGTGGCGCGAGTTCCAGCACCTCGAGCGCTACTACTTCGACCCGGGCGACGGCTTCGGCGTGTTCGCCGGCTTCGGGGGCGTGCTCGGCATGGCGATCTGCAACGACCGCCGCTGGTCCGAGACCTACCGGGTGCTCGGCCTGCAGGGCTGCGAGGTGGCGATGATCGGCTACAACACGCCGATCCACTACGCCCCCGACCCGAGCCAGAACGAACTTCAGGGCTTCCACAACCGGCTCTGCCTGCAGTCCGGCGCCTACCAGAACGGCATGTGGGTGGTCGGCGTCGCCAAGGCCGGAGAAGAGGAGGGCTGCGACCTGCTCGGCGAGAGCGCCATCTACGCCCCGAGCGGCGAGGTCCGGGCCGCCTGCTCCACGGTAGGCGACGAGTTGGCCGTGGCCGAATGCGACCTCGACCTGTGCGCCGACTACAAGGACACGCTCTTCGACTTCGGCTACTACCGGCGGCCTGAGGTCTACGGACCGATCACCGCCCAGCAGGGCGTCATCGTGCCGCCCGATGTGGCGGCTTCACTCGAGGATTCCGGAGGGGAAGGGACATGACGACGTTCGAACTCAACGGAACCACCGTCACAGCATCCGACGGCCACCCCCACCTGCTTTCAGCGCTGCGCGACGAACTGGACGTGCTGTCGCCCAAGGACGGATGCGCTCCGTCCGGCCAGTGCGGCTGCTGCACCGTCCTGCTCGACGGCAAGGCCAGAATCGCCTGCCAGACGTCGATGGAGAAGGCCGAAGGGTCGATAGTCGTCACGCTCGAGGGCCTCGACGAGGCCGAGCGCAACCGGTATGCGGCGACCTTCGCCGCCCACGGGGCGCTGCAGTGCGGGTTCTGCACGCCGGGCATCGTGATGCGGGCCAAGGCCCAGATCGACAAGAAGGGCAGCGCCCTCACCCGCGACGACGCCGCCCGCCACCTAGGTGCCCACCTCTGCCGCTGCACCGGCTACATCAAGATCCTCGATGCCGTCGAGTCGTTGGCCCAGAACGAGGTGCCGGTCGCAACGCCCCGCGGTGGCATCGGCAGCAGCGGCATCAAGTACGAGGCCGCCGAACTGAGCCTCGGCGACCGGCCGTTCGTCGACGACCTGCGTCCGCCCGGACTCCTCCACGCCGCCCTGCACCTCGCCTCCCACGCCCGGGCCGACGTGGTGCGCATCGACACCTCAGCAGCCGAGGGCGTCGAGGGCGTCGAGGCGGTCTACACGGCGGCCGACGTTCCGGGCGAACTCCGGGTCGGCATCATCCACACGGACTGGCCGGTGTTCATCCCCGAGGGCGGACGCACCTCGTACCTTGGCGATGTGCTGGCCGTCGTAGTCGCCGGCGACCGCGAGACCGCCCGCCACGCCGCCGCCCTCGTCGACGTCGGGTATGCGCCGTTGGCCCCGTTCAGCGACCCTGTGGTTGCCGTGCAGTCAAACGAGGACGCGGTCTGGGAACTCGACGGAAACGTGCTGTCGGTGTCGACCTATGCCCGTGGCGATGCCGAGGCGGCGCTCGCCGGATCGACACATGTCGTCGACGACGTCTTCCAGACCCAACGCATCGAGCACGCCTTCGTGGAGCCCGAGTCCACGCTCGCCATGCCAACCGGCACCGGAGACAACGGCAAGGGCCTGTACGTCTACTCGGGCGGTCAGGGAGTGTGGGACGACCGCAACCAGATCGCCTCGGTACTCGGCATCGACACCGACCGGGTCACCGTCGAACTGGTGAGCAACGGTGGTGCCTTCGGCGGCAAGGAGGACATGTCGAACCAGGCCCAGACGGCGCTGGCCGCCTGGCTGCTGGGCCGCCCCGTGCGCTGCACGCTGTCGCGCGAGGAGTCGCTGCTCATGCACCCGAAGCGGCACCCGATCCGCATGGCCTACCGGGCCGGCTGCGACGCCGACGGCCTGCTCACCGGCCTGTGGGTCCGCATGATCGGCGACTCCGGCCCCTACGCCTCGGTAGGCATGAAGGTGCTCGAACGGGCCGCCGGCCACGCCAGCGGCCCGTACGTGGTCCCGAACATCGACGTCGAGGCGACAGCCGTGCGCACCAACAACCCGGTCTGCGGTGCCTTCCGGGGTTTCGGCGCCAACCAGGCCCAGTTCGCCATGGAGGGTGTCATGGACCGCCTGGCCGCAGCGGTCGGCATCAGCGGTTGGGAGATGCGCAGCCGCAACGTGATCGGGCCCGGCTCGGTCTGGGGTCCCGGACAGGTCATGGACGACGGCTGCCTCGGCGCCCGCGCCTGCCTCGACGACGTCCGGGAGGCGTACGACGAGGCGGTAGCCGCCGGTAGGCCGGTCGGCCTCGGGCTGGGCCTCAAGAACTCGGGCCTCGGCAACGGCTTCAAGGAGATCGCCCGGGCGGTCGTGCGCTTCCGCGAGGACGGCAGGGTCGAGGTGCGCCACTGCTGGACCGAAATGGGCCAGGGGGTCCACACCGTCGCCATGCAGGTGGCGGTCGAGGAACTCGGCATCGACCCCGAGCGGATCGAGGTCCTCGTCGACACCACCCGCGAGCTCGGTGCCGGCCAGACCACCGGAAGCAGGGGAACCCTCATGGGCGCCGGTTCGGTTGCCGACGCCTGCCGCCGGGCCATCGCCGACGGATGCCGGGAGGGCATCGACTACGAGGGCGAATACCGGGTCGACTGGACCAACTCGATGAACGACGGGCTCGAACACCCGGTTATCCACTCCACGTTCGGCTATGCGGCACAGCTCGTGATCCTCGACCCGGAGACCGGCGACATCGACCGGGTCGTGGCCGCACACGACGTCGGCCGGGCCGTCAACCCTCAGTTGTGCGAGGGTCAGGTTGAGGGGGCGGTCCACATGGGTCTCGGCTACGCACTCACCGAAGGGTTCCCCGCCGACGACGAGGCACGCCCACACAACACCACCCTCCGCAGCCTCGGCGTCCTGCGCCCCAAGGACATGCCCCCCGTCGACGTGCGCCTCATCGAGTCGCCACAGCCCGACTCCCCCTATGGGATCAAGGGCGTCGGCGAGATCGGCCTGGTGCCGACCGCAGGCGCAGTCGCCGCCGCACTCCACGCCCACGACGGCGAATGGCGCAACGAACTGCCCATGGCCGCTCCCCAGCAGCAGGAGCACTGGGCCGACTGGGACGGCCGATGACGGACCTGGCCGACCTGCCCGACACGGCGACCACTCCGGGGCTGGTCTGTGCCCACCACCATCTCTACTCGGCGCTGGCCCGCGGCATGCCGGCACCGTCCCGCACCCCCGGCGACTTCGGCGACATCCTCGAGTTGGTGTGGTGGCGCCTCGATCGGGCGCTCGATCTCGAGTCGATCCGCTGGTCGGCGATGCTGGGTGCCCTCGAAGCACTCGAGCGGGGCTGCACGGCGATCATCGACCACCACGAGTCGCCGGAGGCGATCGAGGGCTCGCTCTCTGTGATCGCCGACGCCTGTGCCGAGGTCGGGGTGCGCGTCGACTGCAGCTACGGCGTCACCGACCGCAACGGCCCCGACGGGGCACGCCGGGGCCTCGAAGAAAACGCCCGCTTCCTCGCCGAGGGGGGTCGGGGCCGGGTCGGCGTGCATGCAGCGTTCACCTGTACTGACGAGACGCTCGAGGCCGCAGCGGGCATCGCCGCCGACCAAGGCGTGGGCGTCCACGTCCACGTTGCCGAAGGGGCCGTGGACTCCGGAGCCGCCGACCGCCTGCGCCACCTCGCCGCCGATGGCTGGCTCATCATCCACGGCGTGCACCTCGACGATGACCACGGCCTGTCCGGCACGATCGTGCACAACCCGCGATCCAACATGAACAACGCCGTCGGCTACGCCCGCCCCACCCGGTTTGCCAACCCGGTGGCGCTGGGCTCCGACGGCATAGGTGCCGACATGCTCGACGAGTTCCGGGTCGCCTACTTCCGCCACCGCGAGCACGACGTGACCGCATCACCCGAGACCGCCTGGGGCTGGCTGGCCACCGGCTGGGACCTGTTCCCCGAGGCCCGCCACGACAGGGTGACCTGGTCCTACGACCCGATGGACCCGTGGCGGTTGGCCTTCACCCCCGGCGTCGGCCCGACCAGGGTCGAGGTCGATGGCGAAACCGTTTGGGTCGATGGCGCATCCACGAAGGTCGATCCCGTCGAGATCCGGGCCAGGGCCGCCGAGGAAGCCGCCCGGCTGCACCGTCGGCTGGACGAGACCTGAATCCGCAACGAGGGAAGGAACGACGACCATGACCCGACTGGCGATCTACCTGCAGGATGCGCACACAATCAGCGAGGCGATCGAGTTCACCCGCTACGCCGAACAGCAGGGCTTCGAAGCCGTGTGGCAGGCCGACTCGCGCCTCGTGCGCGATGCCGTCGTGCCGATGGCCGCCTTCGCCGCCTGCACCGACACCATCAGGATCGGATCCGGGGTAGTCGACTGCTGGACCCGAAACCCCGCACGGCTGGCCTCCACCTTCTCGACGCTTGACGACCTCGCCCCCGGGCGGATGCTGCTCGGCATCGGCGCCTGGTGGGACCCGCTGGCCGCCAAGGTCGGCATCGAGCGCAGGCGCCCCCTGGGCGTCATGCGCGAGGTCGTCACGGTCGTGCGGGCCCTGCTGGCCGACGAGACGGTCACCTTCGACGGTGACTACGTGCACCTCGACGGCGTCGAACTCGACTACGTGTACCAGGAGCGGCGCCCCAAGGATGTGCCGATCTACATCGGTGCCACGGGCATGAAGATGATGGAGCTGACCGGCGAGATAGCCGACGGCGTCGTGCTCAACTACCTCGTGTCGCCCGAGTACAACCGGCGGGCCATGGAGGCCCTCGAGGTCGGAGCCGCCAGGGCGGGCCGCAGCGTCGATGATCTCGACCGGCCACAGCTGGTGGTCTGCTCGGTGGCCGACACCCGCGAGGAGGCTCTCGACGGCGCCCGCCTCATGGTCACCCAGTACCTCGGCCAGCAGCCCCACATAATGAAGGCGTCCGGTGTCCCCGAGTCGCTGCTCGAGGAGATCGGGCGGGTCCTGACCTGGCCGGCCACCCACGAACAGGTCGAGGCCGCATCGAAGCTCGTGCCCGACGACGTCGTCCAGATGATCTGTGCGGCGGGCACGCCCGACGAGGTACGTGAGAAGGTGGGGCAGTACATGGCCGACGGCTGTACCTGCCCGATCCTCTACCCGCTGGGACCCGATGTCCGCATGATGGTCGACGTGTTCGCCGACTGGACGCCCTGATGCCCCGAACTGAACACAAATGAGCCGCCTGGTAATCCGTGGTGCCCGCTATCCGGGCGACATCGCCGTCGAGGACGGCGTCATCGCCGCCGTCGGTTCGGTGGAACCTGCGCCGGGCGACGAGGTGCTGTCCGTCGACGGCGACATCGTCACCGCCGGCCTCGTCAACACCCACCACCACCTCTACCAGTGGATGACCAGGGGCCGGGCCACCGGGTGCAACCTGTTCGAATGGCTGGTGCACCTCTACCCGATCTGGAACCGCCTGTCGGTCGAAGACGTGCGCGCCGCCGCCTTGGTGGGCCTGGGCGAACTGGCCGCCTCCGGTTGCACGACGGCGTCCGACCACCACTACCTGGTGCCAGGCGGCGACGACTCGGTCTTCGATGCGATCGTCGATGCTGCCGGCGAGGTCGGCATCCGACTGTTCCTCTCCCGCGGGTCCATGGACCTGGGGGAGAGCCGCGGCGGCCTGCCGCCCGATCGGGTGGTCGAGGACCGCGACGCCATTCTCGCCTCGACCGAGGCCGTGGCCGCACGCCACCACGACGGCGACATGGTCCACGTTGTCGTGGCTCCGTGCAGCCCGTTCTCGGTCACCACCGAACTCATGGTCGAGTCGGCGGAACTGGCACGGAAGTTGGGCCTGCGCCTCCACACCCACCTCTGTGAGACCATCGAGGAACAACAGCACTGCCTGGAGCGGTTCGGACGACGGCCGGTCGAGATGCTCGAGGAATGGGGATGGGTCGGCGACGACGTCTGGTTGGCCCACGGCATCCACATCGACGACGCCGAGATGCGCATCCTCGGCGACGCCGGCACGGGCGTGGCGCACTGTCCGTCGTCCAACGCCCGGATCGCGTCCGGCATGTGCCGGGTCACCGACCTCATGACCGCCGGCTGCCCTGTCGGCCTGGGCGTCGACGGGGTGGCGTCCAACGAGGTGGGCGGCCTCTTCCCCGAACTGCGCCAAGCCCTGTACACGGCTCGGCTCCGGGAGATGAGGCCTGATGCCCTCATGCCGTCCGACGTCCTCGAGATCGGCACGCACGGGGGTGCCCGGTGCCTCGGCCTCGACGATGTGGGGCGCCTGTCGCCGGGAATGCGGGCCGACCTGGTGGTCTGGCCGGGCGACGACCTCGGCGACGTCCACGACCCACTTGCCGGTCTTGTGCTCGGCCCGGACCGCCGGGCCCGCCACGTGCTGGTTGGCGGGAAGCCAGTGGTTGCCGACGGCGCGCTCCTCGGCGCCGTCCTGGCAGCCGCTCACCGCGCCCGCCCCGGACGGGCGGGGGGGCTCTGGGACGGCGGACCGGCGCGTCGGGGCC
>JACKQG010000398.1_pt1 | contig 24381 bp, 23 predicted proteins | sample 8237621 | NCBI WGS metagenome assembly JACKQG01 (sample SAMN15677084, study PRJNA649215) | marine metagenome | biome: marine; feature: Black Sea; material: saline water; isolation source: suspended particulate matter (SPM) from the Black Sea western gyre | collected 2013-06-09/2013-06-10 | depth... | reverse complement strand
GGAGGGGGGGGGTGCTCGCGGTGTGGCCCTCCCGGGGGGGGCCCGCCTAAGCGCGCCCTCGGACAACCCGGCCGGCCCGGGGGCCCGGTCCCCGCGGTGTTGAAACGAGGGAAGGGAACACCACCAGCCCACCCCCCACCAAAAACAACAAACCCCGGCCCAGGCCACCGCCGATGGCAGCGCGCGACACCGTCCGCATAAATATCAAATCCTTCGCCGCGCCGCGGCTGAGGCGGTCCGAATAGCCGACGATGGCGTTAATGGACGGCGCCAGATAGGACAGCAGATCATCGAACTGCCGGGTTTCGTCGGCCAGATTGAAGCGCGCGTTGATCATCGCCAGCAGATAGGTTTCATGCTGCTTCAACAGGGTCTGCAGGGTTTCCTTGCGTTTCGCCGGTATCTTGGTTTCCTTGAGAAAGATGATCAGCGTCTTGTAGCGCTTCTGGATTTCCTCGACGCCTTTTTTATAGCCGGACAGAAGGGTTTCCTGGCCCTCCTGGTTAATGCGGCTGATCTGGCCCGCCAGATTGCCGTAGCCTGCAGTGGAGAACTTGGCCTGTAGATCCTCGGTAACGTTTCTCAGCTCGCGGCTGAGGCCCGAGTCGTCCTTCAGTCCCAGTTCCTTTTCGGACGTCACCAGTTTTTTGAACTGCTCATCGTACTGCGCCAGGCCATCGCGGATGGTATCCATATGCTTGCGTTGGCGGGCCGCCGCCGGAATTCGCGCGAGGCGTTCCAAAGCCACGGAAACGGACGTTAAATGCGTCTGAAAGACGTCCGCCAGCGCGGTATCCTTCGCCAGCAGAAATGCCTTTTCGGTGCCCCGGGCCTTGGCAACGCCCAGTTCCACCTGGCCCGCCAGCGCCGCCATGCGGCTCGCCCCATCGGCATTATCCAGCGCGTCTGACAGCCTGGTATCGGCGAACACAAACAGGCCCGCCGCCGCGCCAAGCGCAAACAGGCCGGTCAGAACGAACAGCCTGGCCCGCGCGCCAAGGCGCATGCCGCCCATGAAGGTACGGTCTTCCGCCTCTTCCGCACGAAGGGAGAGAAAGTCGTGATCGAGGTTTTCGTCTTTATTCATAGAGCCCCTGGGTATCCCACCGGGAAACGGCATTCGATTGATTAATTTGGGATTTATCGTTTAGCCGCAAGCCGATAACGGGGGACTTTAGCATCCCTTAGCGGTTTTGGGATAATTTTCTTTAACCGCCCAAAAAAACAATATCCTGACAGGGGATTTTGCCCGTTGACCCTGATTTTACGAACAGTTAGCGTAAATTACTTGGCCTGCAAAATCCGCCCTAGATCGGACAAGAGGCCTTAAGAAGGTTTTTGTTTTCAGGGTTCAACCGAGGGAGGTCCTTACCCATGAGAAAATTCAACACGTGTCTTGCCATGGCCGGTGCGGTTTTCGCAGTCGCCGCCATAATTGCCCCGATGCAGTCCATCGCGGCCGACAAACTGGTCATCGTCACGTCTTATCCGCCCGACACCACCGTCACCGTCGGCAAGGCGTTCACCAAGGCGACCGGCATCAAAGTCGAAATGCTGAAGAAAAAGACCACCGCCGGCATCAAGTACCTGCAATCAACGGCAAAGAACAACACGTCCGACATGTTCTGGGCCTCGGCGCCCGACGCCTTCGAAGTGCTGAAGGGCGACGGGTTGCTGCAGAAATACAAGGTCAAGGTCAAAGGCATTCCGGAAAAGGTCGGTGCATTCCCGATCAACGATCCGGACGGCTATTACAAGGGTTTCGCCGCCTCGGGATACGGGTTCATGTGGAACACCCGCTACCTGAAGGCCAAGAAGCTGCCGGTTCCCAATTCCTGGGCCGACCTGACCAAGGCCGTTTACAACAACCACGTCGGCATGAGCGCGCCGTCCCGCTCCGGCACCACCCACCTGACGGTGGAAACCCTGCTGCAGGGCATGGGCTGGGAAAAGGGATGGGAGTTGATGAAAGGCATCGCCGGCAACTTCAAGACCGTTACCGAGCGTAGCTTCGGCGTGCCCGACGGGGTCAATTCCGGTCAGTTCGGCATCGGCATCGTCATCGACTTCTTCGGCCTGTCGTCGCAAGCCTCCGGTTTCCCGGTGGATTTCCTGTATCCCAAGGTGACGACGCTGGTTCCGGCCAATATCGCCATCGTCAAGAACGCGCCGAACCCGAAGGCCGCCGCTGCTTTTATCGAGTATCTGCTTTCGCCGGCCGGGCAAGAGGTCCTTCTTGATCCGAAAATCCGCCGCCTGCCGGTGAACCCGGCGACCTACGCCAAGGCGCCCAAGGGCTTCCCTAATCCTTTCAAGGACAAGTCCATCGGATCGGCGGTGAAGTTCGACCTACAACTGTCGAAAAGCCGCTACAACGTCATCAACTCGCTGTTTGATGTGATGATCACCTATCGCCTGGGTGACCTGCGCGCCGCCACCAAAGCGATCCAGGTCGCGGAGGCCAAGCAGAAAGGCAACGCCGCCGCCATGAAACTGATTGCCGAAGCCCGCGCCCTGATCGCCAAGCTGCCGATCAAGGAAGCCAAGGCCAGCGAGAAGGACTTCAACAAGATCTTCAAGAAAAAGCGCAAGAAAGCGAGCGTGAAAGTTACCGGCCGACAGGCCGAGTTCGAACAGGCCTGGGACACCGAGGTCAAGGCCAACTACGCCAAGGCCAAGGCCCTGGCGGAAAAAGCCGCGTCCATGTAAGGACGTTTCCAGGAAACGGCGGGGTCCGGCGGTCCTTCGGGGCACACCGGACCCCGCCTGTTTTTAAAGCTCTGCCTGAGCGGAGGTCTGCTTGAATTCCTTTTCGAGAAGCAACTGGGGCGTAAGCACCCTAGCCATCTTCATCAGCCTGTTTCTGCTTGTCTTCCTGGTGGTCCCCGTCGGCAAAGTCATCTTCGTCGCCTTTCAGGACCCGCAGACCGGGGCCCTGACGCTGATCAATTTTATTGATTTCTTCAACACCTCGCTGTTCCAGGAATCGTTTCTGAATTCCATCTACGTCTCTTCCATGTCGGTGCTGCTGGCGTCCATCATCGCCATTCCGCTGTCCTATTTCACGACCCGGTTCAATTTCGGCGGCGCCGTGCTGATCCAGACCCTGGGCATCGTTCCGTTGATCATGCCGCCGTTCGTCGGCGCCGTTGCCATGCTTCTGCTGTTTGGCGAAAACGGCTCGGTCAACCTGCTGCTCGACGAATGGTTCGGCTTTACCATTCCATTTATGGAAGGGTTGAATGGCGTTATCCTGGTCGAATCCATTCACTATTTTCCGTTTATCCTGATCAACCTGTCCGCCGCGCTGCTGAACATCGACCGCGCTATGGAGGAATCGGCGCAGAACCTGGGCGCCAGCGGCACCCGGCTGTTCCGGCGCATCGTCTTTCCGCTCGCCATGCCGGGCTATGTCGCCGGCGCGTCGCTGGTATTCCTGAAAGTGTTCGATGACCTGGGTACGCCGTTGCTGCTCAACATCAACAATATGCTGGCGCCGCAGGCTTACCTCAGGATTACGTCGATCGGCATTTCCGACCCCATGGGCTACGTCATTTCGGTGATCCTGGTGACATTTTCGCTGTTTTCCCTGTGGGTGTCGTTCCTGGCGCTGAAGGGCAAGGATTATTCCACCGTGCAGAAGGGCGGCGGCGGCCTGATGAAGCGGGACCTCAGGACCTGGGAAAAGATCGGCTGCTACGCCGTCATTATCCTGATCCTGCTGATGGTGCTGTCGCCGCACGTCGGTCTGGCCATGCTGTCGTTCGGCACCGTGTGGTCGTACAGCGTGCTGCCAGACGCCTTCACCTTAGCGCATTACGAAAACATGTTCCGCATGGCCGGGCAGTACATCTCCAACACGCTTCTCTATGCCGGCCTGGCGGCGACCATCGATGTCATCCTCGGCACCGCCATCGCCTATGTGGTATGGCGCACCGGCATCCGGGGGCGCAAATGGCTGGACTTCATCGCCATGGGCGCGGTCGCCGTGCCCGGCGTCGTGATCGGCATCGGCTACCTGCGCACCTTCGTTGAATACAACGTGCCCATTGTCGACAAGCCGCTGGCATCGTGGTGGGTGATTATCGTCATCGCGCTCGCCATCCGCCGCCTGCCCTATGCGCTACGCGCCTGCACGGCCGCCCTGCAACAGGTCAGCGTGATGCTTGAGGAAGCCGCCGAAAACCTGGGCGCAACCAAGTCGCGCACGGTCAGGCGTGTCGTCGTGCCGTTGATGACAGGCGGCATCTTGGCCGGGTTCGTCACCAGTTTCGCCACCGCGTCGGTCGAGCTGTCGGCGACGATCATGCTGGTCAACGTCGAGTCCGATGCGCCGCTGGCCTACGGCATTTATGAATTCATGCAGTCCGCGGCGGGCCGCGGGCCGGGCGCGGCGCTTGGCATCGTCGCCGTGCTGATCGTCGGCCTCGCCACCTATATTTCCCACCGCGTCATCGAGCGTACCGAAATGCAACGTACCGGAACCGGCGCCGTCATCGCCGAGCAAACACCGGTTGCGATCGGGACAACAACCGGAGCAGCCCCCCTATGAGCGAGATCAGATCCGAGGCCGTCAGCGTCACCATCGAGGACCTCAGCCTGTCCTTCGGGCCGACGGAAGTCCTGAAAGGCATCAACCTGACCATCGAACCGGGAGAGTTCTTCACCTTCCTGGGACCGTCGGGGTCGGGGAAATCGACCCTGCTGCGCGCCATTGCCGGGTTCGGGCCGATGCCGGGCGGGCGTATCCTGATCGGCGATGACGACGTCACCCAATTGCCGCCCTGGACCCGCAACGTCGGCATGGTGTTCCAGAGTTACGCGCTGTGGCCGCACATGACGGTGCGCAAGAACGTCGCCTTTGGACTTGAGGAACGCAAGATTCCAAACAAAGATATCCGCGAACGGGTGAATGAAGCGCTGAAGCTGGTCGGTCTGTTGGATTTTGCCGAACGCAGGCCGTCGCAACTGTCCGGCGGCCAGCAGCAGCGTGTGGCGCTGGCGCGCACCATCGTCATTGAGCCACGGGTGCTGTTGCTGGACGAACCGCTGTCGAATCTGGACGCCAACCTGCGCATCCAGATGCGCCGCGATATCCTGGAGCTGCAACAGGAGTTGAAGCTGACCACCATTTTCGTCACCCACGACCAGGAAGAAGCCAACACCACGTCCGACCGTATCGCGGTCCTGGATCAGGGCATCATCCAGCAGGTCGGATCGCCCATCGAGCTTTATGACGAGCCGGCCAACCGTTTCGTCGCCGACTTCCTGGGCACCGCCAACCTGATCGACGGTCCATTGGAAACGGCAGACGGCACATCCCTGTTCGAGTCCGACAAAAACCACACCACCATGTTTCGCCCCCAGGACATGGACATCCAGCCGCTGCCCGGTGAAGCCGGTCCCGATGACGTCCTTCTCAAGGGGCGGGTCGCGCACCGGGAGTTTCTGGGCAACCTGATCCGCTATAACGTCACAGTCGGCGAGCATTCCCTCATTGTCGATGACCCCCACACCACCGGGCGTCAAGCCTTCGCCAAGGGTGACGAGGTGGCGCTCGGTCTGGATACTAAAAACATTCATATCCTTACCGATTAACCCGGCCGGCTACGCCGGTCTTTCTTGCCCCGGGGTTTTCAAGGCGGCAAACTCCGTTGCATGAGAAACGGCGACACCACGGTTCCACCCGAGTCAAACCTTCCCCTGCCGCATGGCGGCGACCTTGCCGCCGCCGAAGCCCTGTATGGACAACCGTCCGAAGGGTGGATCGATTTGTCCACCGGCATCAACCCCACACCCTTTCCCGTGGGAACCATCGACTCCGATGCCTTTACCCGTTTGCCCGACGCATCGGCCCAGACGGCGCTCCGCCGGGCGGCACAGGCGTATTACGGCGCGCCCTCCATGAACGCCGTCGTCTGTGCGCCGGGCACCCAGGCCCTAATCCAGTGGCTGCCAAAGTTGCGCCGCCGGTCCCGCGTCGCCGTTGTCGGCCCCACCTATGGTGAACACGCTCATGCCTGGCGGGAGGCTGGACATGACGTAACCGAAATACCATCCCCGGAACACATGCCCGATGACACCGAGGTTCTTGTCGCTGTCAACCCAAACAATCCCGACGGCATCTGCCATGCGCCAGAAACCCTGCTAAAGATCGAACGGCGCCTGGCGTCTCTGGGCGGCTGGCTGATCGTGGACGAGGCCTTTGCCGACGTTACGCCGGAGATCGGGCTCTCGGCTCATTGTGAACGGGAGGGCCTAATCCTGCTTCGCTCATTCGGGAAATTCTTCGGTCTCGCCGGGGTGCGGCTGGGCTTCGCCCTGACCCACCCGGAAACGGCGGACCGGCTGAACCGTGCGCTCGGGCCGTGGGCGGTCTCCGGCCCTGCTTGCACAGTCGGCACGCGTGCACTCGAGGACACCACCTGGATCGAGGCAACCCGGAAGTCCCTGGCGGCGGGAAGATTGCGGTTGGAAACCCTGCTCCAAGGTCACGGTCTTGAAATCGTAGGCGGCACGGACCTGTTCGTCCTGACACGCTCCGAGGGGGCCAGAAACCTGCACAATCATCTCGCCAGGACCGGTATCTGGACCCGTGCCTTCACCCAGCACCCATCCTGGCTCCGCTTCGGCCAGCCGGGCCGACCCGAACACTGGCGGCGTCTGGAAACAACCATTGAAGCCCCGTGAAAACCAAAATTTTTCTTGGCCCGTTTTTTATTCTTTTTAATCCGGAGGCGGGCGGATTTTGAGATTCCGTTAACCTTTGCGCCCTAGGCTAAGTTCCCATGACGGACGGGGTTGGCAATACCACTTCACAAACGGCACCACTGGCCCAACGGCCAAGCGGTTACCAGTCGGAATCCATCCGCGAGGTCCGCGCCCGCGCGCAAACCATCCCGCAGAAAACCAGCAATGAGGAACGCGACGGCCTGACCCGGCTCAACCGCATTCTCGGCCAGGATCAGCCCTTGCGCGACAACGCGCCGCGCGGTTTTTACCTCAACATCACGATCTAGCCTGCGGCCTTAAACGGCTTTTCATCCCTTTGACAGGGCCTGCGTTAAAGGCCAAAGTCCTGCCGGAAAAACCGCCCGGAGGACCGGATGAGCAACGACGACAAAGCCCCCTTAAGCGATGCCATGCAAGCCTGGATGCGGGAATTCCAGGCCATGGATATGGACGCAGCCGCACTGATCGATCCGGCCCGCGCCGCGGGGAATGTCGGGCGCAGAATGCGCGAACTGTCCTCGCCCCTGCCCTTCGAGCGCCAGCCGCCGAAATTCCTCGAGCGGCTGGAATCTCTTGCTCCCGGCACCGGCCCCGCAGACAAGGGACCGGATACAGCCTCCACCTCAAGCCCCGGCGGCGAGATCACTGGCCTCAGCCTGACGGACGTCGCCGCCGCCATTGCCGGGAAACACCTGTCGTCGGAAGAAACCACCCGCGCCTGTCTGGAGCGCATCGAGGCGCTTGGCGAAACCCTCAACTGCATCGCCGGAATCGATGCCGACGCCGCCATCGCCGACGCTCGCAAGGCCGACGAAAAAATGGCAAATGGCGAAGCCCTTGGGCCTTTGTCGGGCGTACCGCTGGCACATAAGGACATGTTCTATCGTGCCGGGCGGGAAAGCGCCTGTGGGTCGAACATCCGCAAAGGCTTTATCCCCGATCATACGTCCGGCGCGCTGGAACGCCTGGACGCGGCAGGCGCTTTGGATATCGCGCGGCTCAACATGGTCGAATTCGCCATCGGCGTTACCGGCCACAACGAAATCACCGGCCCCGTGCGCAATCCGTGGAATACGAACTACATGACCGGCGGCTCGTCCTCCGGCTCCGGCGCGGCGGTCGCCGCCGGGCTGGCGTTCGGCGCCCTCGGCTCCGACACCGGCGGCTCGATCCGCTTTCCCGCCAGTTGCTGCGGCGTCGTCGGCCTGAAGCCCACCTATGGCCGGGTCAGCCGGCATGGCGCTATGCCGCTGTCCTATTCGCTCGACACCGTCGGACCCCTGACCCGCACCGTCGCCGACAACGCTTTGATGTTCCAGGCCGTCGCCGGGCATGATACGCGCGATGCCGCCTCCAGTTCCCTGGATGCGCCCGATGTCATGTCCGGGCTGGAAGCCGGCGTCCGTGGCCTGCGCATGGCCATCGCCGAAAACTATTTCTTCGAGCCCCTGAACGACGAAATGCGGCGCCTGATGGACGCCGCCATCGATGTGCTCAGCGATCTGGGGGCCGACGTGGTGCCGGTCACCGTGCCGGAGTCCGTTTCCGCCACCAACGGCCTGACCAGCCTGATCACCTCGACCGAAGGGGCGACACTCCACGCGTCCTGGATGCGGGATCGCGCCGGCGACTATGGCCGCCAAACCCTGGGCCGGCTTGCCGCCGGCGCGTTGACACCAGCGACGACCTATCTGGACGTGCTCAACCTGCGCCAGGGAATTCTGGAAGATTTCATGGATGCCGTGTTTGAGAAGGCCGACGTTCTGCTGACCCCGGTGATGATGATGCCGGTGCCGACAATCGAAGAATCGGACCTTGCCGCCAACCCCGGATTTTCCGAATTCATCGTCGCCATGGGCCACGCGACGCGGCCGTTCAACTATCTCGGCCTGCCGGGGTTGAGCGTGCCTTGCGGGTTTACGGACAACGGCCTGCCTGCCGCCATCCAACTGGTCGGGCGGCCCTTCGACGAGGCGACGCTCTATCGCACGGCGCGCGCCTATGAACGCGAAACCGGCTGCACCACTAAACGCCCCTCGATTTAAATCTTCGGCTCATTGTAGTTCGTCACCGCCGCTCACGTTGTAGTCCTTGGCATAACGAAACGGAAAATCTGGGATACCCACCGGCGGAGAGACGCCTTGTCCCTTATCTTTCCCTTGGGCCAAATTCATGGCCCGGAGTTGGTCCTCCTGGCCGCTGGCATGGGCGTCGATGTCACGGTAAATCTCTCCGGATGTCAGGGGATCGTAAACAAGAAAGCCCCAGACGACTGGCCGCCGGGTGATTTGACGGAGCCCGAGGCCGCCGATCAAGGCGGCTGTTTTCGTGTCGTCCAGTGAGTCCCCCGGCGGTGCGCAATAATACCCGAACAAAATCCGGGTGTTGCGCAGCATCGGGTCGTCCACGGCGGCATCCCATTCCCCCAACAGGCCGAAACACTGACGGTTCAGGGCCGTAAGCCGGTAACGCCGGAGGTAGAACGCGCCCAGGTCTGTCCTTGTTAAAACCGCCTCTTGCCATTCTATGGCCTGGCCTTTGGAAAAATTCCAGGCCTCCACCTTGTCCCGGACGTTGAACGGAAACTCAAACGCGACGAGGGTCATAGGCGGGCGATCCATGTAAACGAATTCGGCCCGCGCGCGCGCATCGCCCCCCTGCTTCCCCATAAACAGGGCATATTCGACCCGCTGGTCGTTGTCCGCATACTGGATGCGCCGCCGAGCACCCTGCCAATCGGGAGACTTGAACACGATCACGCCCTTGCCTGCGGGCAGCTCAGCGGTCCTTTCGCCGGACTGGCTGTAGGGAAATCCGGCGCAGCCCGTCAGCAATCCAACGCTAAACAGGAGCGGAATGGCACATGATCGGATGGCTTGGAAGGTGTTCATTTTTAATTCCTTAAAAATGAATGGGGCTCATGACTCCACTCTATATGATTTCGCCTGTCGGAGAAGAAAGTCAACGCCCCTTTAGGAAACTTGCAACAGGATGACGCCGGCAGCGATGATCAGGGCCGCCACGATGCGCCGCCATCCCAAAGGCTCGTGCAGCATCACCACCCCGATCAGGGCGGCGAACAGCACCGACGTTTCGCGTAGCGCCGAAATATGGGCCATCGCCCCCTGGCTCAGCGCATACAGCACCAGCCCGTAAGCTGCGACCACAAGTAGCCCGGTGCCGGTGGTGCGTGGCCAGTGAACCTTCAGAAACGGCCTGAGCTCTTTCGGGCGCATCAGGACGGCGGCGATCATGAAGGGAATGCCCTCGCCGACATTGAGCCAGACGATATAGCCGAACACCGTCTCGCCCAAGCGGATGCCGAGCCCGTCGACGACCGTGTATGACGCGATGAATAACCCGGTGGCGATGGCGAGCAGGACCGCTTTCAGGTTGTTGCTCTTTGTCTGTTCGCCTTGTCTCCCGGCGAACATCAGGCTGATGATGCCCACCGACACCAAAAGGATTCCCGTCATGCCGCCGGCATTGGGAACCTCACCCGCGAACAGCGCCGCCAGCACCGCCACCGTGACCGGGGCTATGCCCCTGGCCAGCGGATAAACATGGCTGAGGTCGCCGAACCGGTAGGCCTGCAACAACACCACGTAATAACAGTTATGCACGAACACCCCCGCCAGCAGGTAGGGCCAGGCATCGACCACAGGCACAGGCACGAAAAATGCCGCCCCAGCGGCAATCAGGGTGCCAGTGGCGCGGATGGCGGTGAACGACAGGAAGCGGTCGCCGGAGGATTTGACCACGGCGTTCCAACTGGCGTGCAGAACGGCGGCCAGCAGAACCAAAACCATCAGGTGCCATTGCAGGGCCACGCCGATTTCTCCGCTTCGTTGCAAACCGTGCCGGCCGGTGACAGACTTCCCGCCCACACCATAAGCAAGCACCTTTAAACCAGAAGGAGCCTAGCCGTGTCCTGGACATCCAACAAGCTGACCGACCTTCTGGGCATCCGCTACCCAATCATCCAGGCCCCCATGGCCGGATCGACGACGCCGGAACTGGCCGCCGCCGTCACCAACGCGGGCGGCCTGGGCTCGCTCGGCTGCGCCTTCCTGAATGGCGAACAATTCGCCGAGCAGTGCGCCGCCATGCGCCAGACCACCAACGGCGCCTACAACGTCAACTTCTTTACGCACGACGAGCCGGGGAGCGACGAAACGCGCGGCGAGGCCATGCGAGGTGCGCTCCAGCCCTATTACGAGGAAATGGGATTAGGCGAGGTTCCCGATGCGAAACCGTCGAGCCCCAGCTTCGGCCGGGAGCAACTGGACGCCGTACTGGCGGCATCGCCGCCCATCGTCAGTTTTCATTTCGGGGTTCCCGACGCCGCGATGATGCGGGCCGTCAAGGACTCCGGGGCCATCGTCCTCAGTTCCGCCACCACCGTCGAGGAGGCGAAACAGCTCGAAGCCGCCGGCGTCGACGCGGTGATCGCCCAGGGTTTCGAGGCCGGCGGCCACCGGGGAACTTTCGCCGCCACCTATGAGGCCGGTTGTGTTGGGACTCTCGCCCTGGTGCCGCAGATCGTCGATGCCGTAGACGTGCCGGTGATCGCGTCGGGCGGCATCGCCGATGGACGGGGGATCGCCGCTGCGCTGGCTTTGGGCGCTCAAGGGGTGCAACTGGGTACGGCGTTCCTGACCTGTCCGGAATCGGCGGCCCATGAGGTCTACCGCCGGGCCTTGGTAGCGGGCCGCGACGACGCCACCCGCATCACCAGCGCCTTTTCCGGCCGCCCGGCGCGCGGACTGGACAACCGCTATATCCGCGACATGGCGGGACGCGAAGACATGTTCCCCGATTTTCCCATCAACAACACGCTCACCGGCCCACTGCGCAAGGCCAGCGCGGAGGCGGGCCGGGAAGATTTCATGTCGCTGTGGTCCGGTCAGGCGGCGGCGTTGTCGAAATCCCTGCCGGCAGCCGAGCTGGTGGAAACTCTGGTTGCGGAAACGGAAGAGGTCCTAAGCCACATGAAAGGTTTCTAGCTATGCGGATTCCATCCTTAGTGGTTTTCGTTGCCCTGAACTGCGCCGTACTAACAGCGTGCGCGAGTCGTGAGTCGATCCGAACGAGATATCCAGACTTTTCCACCCGTTTTGCCGGAAACCCTTTGAAGGTTGCCGAATGCATCGTGAACGAGAAATTTGACCAATCCGGCGAAAAACTTATGAAAACAATTCGGCACGAAATCGTTCGTGTATCCAGCATAGGGCCCGAAACAGCAGGGTCTTTGCTTATTTGGGAAACGACATTACTGCCAAATGGGATAGCAGAGGTTCGAGGATTTCCCACGATATGGGGGTGGGTGCACGGAGAAGAGGCTATTTCGCTGGTTAAAATATGTAATCGGGGATAAGCAAAAAACAGGATCCGATAGGGTAAGGCTCTTTTTCGGTGTCAATTGACGGGATAGGCCTTAACTGCGCAGGCCGACCATGGCGCGGGCAAAGGCGCGGGCCTCAAACGGGCGCAGGTCGTCCATGCCTTCGCCGACGCCGACGGCGTGCACGGGGATGCCAAATTTTTCCGCCAACGCGACGACGACGCCGCCTTTTGCCGAACCGTCCAGCTTGGTAATGACCATGCCCGTGACATCAACGGCATCCTTAAAAATTTCCACCTGGGAATGGGCGTTCTGGCCGACGGTGGCGTCCATCACCAGCAACACCGCATGAGGGGCCGTGTCATCGACCTTGCGCATGACGCGGACGACTTTTTCCAGTTCCGCCATCAAGTCCTGTTTGTTCTGTAGACGGCCCGCGGTGTCCACCAGCAAAATATCAGCCCGTTCCGCATCGGCCTGTTTCATCGCGTCGAACACCAGCCCTGCCGGATCGTCACCGGTTTCACCGGCAATGACGGGGCACCCGGTGCGCGCGCCCCAGACCTGTAGCTGTTCGATAGCTGCGGCCCGGAAGGTGTCACCGGCGACCAGCATGACCGACTTGCCTTCACCCCGCCAACCGTTGGCCAGCTTGGCGATGGTCGTGGTCTTGCCGCTGCCGTTGACGCCGCAAACCAGAATCACGAAGGGGCGCCGGGTCGGATCCAGGACCAAAGGCCGGGCCACAGGATCAACCACCGAAGCAATCTCATCGGCCAGGAAGCCCTTGATTTCGTCCGGCGTGGCATCCTTATCCAGGCGTTTTTTGGCCAGTTGTTCGGTTACCCTGGCGGCGGCGCCGACGCCTAAATCGCAGGTAATCAGCAACTCTTCCAGCTCGTCCAGCATGTCCCGGTCGAGCTTGCGCTTGGTGAACAGGCTTGTAATGCCGCTGGTCAACTTCGCCGAAGAGCGCCCCAGGCCGCGCAGGAAACCCCCGGATTTGTCACTTTCTTCGTCGGTCATGCCGCCCTGCCCCCCACACGGCTCCCGACCAGATAATCATCCCCGGCCGCCGTCACGCGGGCTTCGACGATGACGCCGGGATCGGCGTCAAAGTCCAGCTTGACGGTTGCATAGTGCTGGCTTAGGCCCTGGCGGTCCTTTTCCACCAGGACCTGCGCCGTGGTTCCGGCACGGCTGTCCAGAAAGCGCCTGAGTTCTTTATCTCCTGCGGTGCGCAGTTTGGCCGCGCGGACCTTGCGGATATCCCCGGAGACTTCCGGCATTCTCGCAGCCGGTGTGCCGGGGCGGGGCGAGTAGGGAAACACATGCAGATGCGCCAAGCCCAAGTCACCGACGGCGCTGAGCGAATTGTCGAACATTTCATCCGTTTCCGTCGGGAAGCCCGCGATCAGGTCGGCGCCGAACACGGCGTCGGGACGCGCCTCCCGTGCACGCCTAACGGTCTCAAAAGCATCGGCGCGGCTGTGGCGACGTTTCATGCGCTTGAGGATGGTATCGTCCATCGCCTGCAGACTGAGATGCAGATGCGGCATCAGCCGGGACTGTTCTGCGAACAGGCGCAACAAGCCATCGTCAATGGCCGCCGGGTCGAGCGTGCTGAGACGCAACCGCTCAAGCTCCGGCGCCTCGGCTAGCACGCGCCCGACAAGATCCGACAGCGCCTGCCCGTCAGCTGCGTCGCCGCCATAGGAACAGATATCGACGCCGGTCAGCACGACCTCTTTATATCCGGTTTCCACCAGGGTCTGGACTTGGGCGACGACGGCGTCGGCGGCGACGGCTCGGTTCGGCCCGCGGGCAAAAGGAATAATGCAATACGTGCAGCGATGATCGCAGCCCTGCTGGATCTGGACGAAGGCGCGGGTGCGTCCCTCAATTCCGCTGATCAGGTGCGGTGCGGTTTCGCGAACCGTCATGATATCGGCCACCTGGACGTCGGGGCCGGCGCCGGCCAAAAGATCGGGGTCGAGTTTTTCCTCGTTTCCGAGCACCCGGTGGACTTCCTCCATTTCGGAAAAAGCGTCCGGGTTCAACTGCGCGGCGCAGCCGGTAACGATGATCCGGGCGTCCGGATTGTCGCGGGCAAGGCGGCGAATGGTCTGACGCGCCTGGCGTTCGGCTTCCGCCGTTACCGCGCAGGTGTTGATGATGATCGCGTCATCCAGTCCGGCATCCCGGCCCCCACCCCGGGCCAGTTCGCGCATGACTTCGGATTCGAAGGTGTTGAGACGGCAACCCAGGGTGATAACACGCGGTTGGGTCATACCGTTCCCCTATCCCAGCAGGGATTTGTCAAGCGTCCCGGTGAAGCTGGTCGCCACCGGTCCGACCAGGATGACATCGTTGTCGTCCTGCCATTCGATGCCGAGCGCGCCGCCATCGAGGATAACAATCGCGTTGCGGCCGGAATATTCCCGCCGGTGCGCCGCCACAAGGGTGGCACAGGCGCCGGTGCCACAGGCCCGGGTGATGCCGACGCCGCGTTCCCAGACCCGGAGCCGGATACTGCCGTCGGGAAGCATCTGGGCGATTTCCACGTTGGTGCGCTCGGGGAACATGGGATGATTTTCGATTTCCGGGCCCAGTTCCTCCAGCGCAACGTCGGCCGCCTTTTCAACAAAGAACACAGCGTGCGGATTGCCGACATTGACCGCCACCGGATCGGACAAGTCTCCGACGCTGAGGTCCAGGGTCAGGGTATCCGCTTCTTCCGCCAGGGGAATGTCCTGCCAGCCCACATTGACCGGCCCCATGTTGACGGCGACGTAGCCCTCCTCGCCGGTCATGGCCTTGAGGATTCCGGTGTTGGTCTGCACGTTCACCTCATCCGCGCCGGTTTCCGCCATTACCAGCGAGGCGACGCAGCGTGTCCCGTTGCCGCAGGCATCAACCTCTCCGCCGTCGGCGTTAAGAATGCGCATGAACAAGTCGGCGCCCTCAATGGTGGCGGGCTCCATAATCAAAATTTGGTCACAACCAATGCCGAGCCGGCGGTCGGCGATAGCCCTCGCCAACTTGACGTCCATGGAAATTTCGCGCGTCCGGGCGTCCAGGACGACGAAATCGTTTCCCAGGCCGTGCATTTTAGTGAATTTGAGTTCGGCAATATCCATCATGATGGGCTGTACTTAATTCCGGACGGGCAGTGTGTAAACAGTTTTGCGCATCCGCCACCCCGGACCTTAACCCTGGGCTTTCAAAAAACGAACCATATGAAAATTCGCCTGGGGCCTCTCATAAACGTAATGCCCCCCCACCGGACACGCGCGGCGCGCCAGGCAGCCTTCGTTGAAACACGGCGCGCCCTTGGGTGAGGCGATATGCGTCACACAGGCCGGAACGTCATAGGCGGCGCGGCCATCGGTGGCGTTGCTCATATCGAACACATCCGCCGGGCAGGCCCCGAGACACGGTTTGTCGTCGCATGCCCCGCATGGGCTTTCCTGTGTTGCGAGGGGCGGCAGGTCGAAGCGCTCGTCAAAGACCAGGGCCCCGCGATAGGCGTGCCAAAGTCCAAATTCGGGATGAATTAGCGGACCGGTGGGAGAAACGAAGGCGGCTCCCGTCCTTAGCGCCCATTGCTGGAACGGATGGTACGGCGGACCTTCAAAAGGAAACAACGCCCTCGCAGCCAAAGCGCCGGCCACATCTTCCAGGACACGGCGGGTCCAGTCATCCAGAGGATCGCCATCTTCCCGGCGCGCACGGTCCGTCGTCGCTTTGCTAAAGGCGGCCCACATGGCCGGACCGGCGTTGCCGACCAGAACGACCGTGGCCGGCTCACCCAGGTCTTCGCCCAGGCCATTACCATGAAACCCGCCCAGAACCGTCAGCCCTGAGCGGGAAACGGCGGTTTGAATGACGTTGATATCCATGACCCGACTGTAGATCGTTACGGGATGAGAGGGAACGTCTGTTGGATATGGCCAGGTTTTAAAGCCGGATTTTTAAAGGCAGTCCCCGGCGGCCTTCATTAATCCCAGGATGTCGCGGCGGATGTTTTGGTCTTCAATCCTGGAGTAAACCGCAACGAACCGTTCGGCGCCGGCGACCCGTTCCGGGGACGGCAACCCTTTCATCGGCGCACCGGACAGGGCACGCGCGTCTTGAAAGAAGTAGGACACCGGAACGCCGAACGCGTGGCTGAGCGAGACCAATAGTCCCACATCCATACCCCGGCGGCCTTTTTCCATAGCGGCCACACTTCCTGGCGACAACGACAGCGCCCGGTCCATTTCCGCAGCCGTGCGTCCGATTTCTTCACGGCGAAGGGCGAGCCGGCGGCCAAGCAGGCGGTTAATTTTTTCCACAAACTGTTTTTTTTCTGATTTGTCCATTTTCCCATAATCCACATTGACCGGCAACCGTCTGACCGCATCTTTACCGGGTATTTTTTATTTTTTTCTACCAATGATTTATCACGGCTATACCCATATGCCAAGCCGGGTTTTACCGAATTCCGGAATGCCGTCTCATCCCCGCCCTTTTCCCACTCCATATCCTTCTTCGGGCACTTGACTTGAACCGGCCGCATCCATATGGTGCGCCGCAATCCATAAGGTTTTGAGAAACCTACGCCTCGAGGGGCGCCGCCAATCCGCGAGTTTCGCGCACTGGCGCCATTGGTGTTTGGATTTAGGCAGTGGCTAAAACAATGGTTTTGACGGAAGCGCGACACACACATGTTCGATGATCTGACAGGCCGGCTGGGCGGAATTTTCGACAAGCTGACACGGCGCGGCGCGCTAAAAGCCGGGGACGTGGAAACCGCCATGCGCGAAGTACGCGTCGCCCTGCTGGAAGCCGACGTCGCGCTGGACGTGGTCAAAACCTTTATTGCCGACGTCACCGAAGAGGCCATCGGCGAAAAAGTTCTGGGCAGCATCACGCCGGGCCAGATGGTGGTCAAGATCGTCAACGATCATCTGACCAGAATGCTGGGCGAAGAGCCGGCCCCTATCAACCTGACCGGCACCCCGCCGGTGGCGATCCTGATGGTCGGCCTGCAGGGCACCGGCAAAACCACGACCACGGCGAAACTGGCGCTGCGCCTAAGCAAACGCGAAAACAAAAAAGTCATGATGGCGTCGCTCGACGTCTACCGCCCCGCCGCCCAACAGCAGTTGCTGCAACTGGGCGAACAGGGCGACATCCGCACCTTGGCCCCGGTCCTCGGCGAACAGCCCGTGGCCATCGCCAAACGCGCCATGAAGGAAGCCGCGCGCGAAGGCATGGACGTGGTTGTACTGGATACCGCCGGACGCCTGCACCTCGACGATGAGCTCATGAACGAAGTCGCCCAGGTCCGCGACGCCGCCAAGCCGACGGAAACCCTCTTGGTCGCCGATGCGCTGACCGGCCAGGACGCGGTCATCATGGCCCGCGAATTCAACGAACGCATCGGCGTCACCGGCATCGTGCTGACCCGCGTCGATGGCGACGCCAGAGGCGGCGCCGCGCTGTCCATGCGCGCCGTCACCGGACAGCCCATCAAGCTGATGGGCACGGGCGAAAAGATGGACGCCTTGGAAACCTTCGACGCGGCGCGCATCGCGGGTTCCATCCTTGGCATGGGCGACGTGGTCGGCCTGGTGGAAAAAGCCTCCGAGACCATCGACCAGGCGGAAGCCGAAAAGATGGCGGCCAAGATGATGAAGGGGAAGTTCACCCTGGAAGACATGGCCGAACAGTTCAAACAACTGCGCAAGATGGGCGACATCAAGGGCCTGATGGGCATGTTGCCGGGGGCTGCAAAGATGAAGAGCCAGATCGCCGACGCCAACATCGACAACGGTATGATCGCCCGCCAGGAAGCCATCATCCTGTCTATGACATTGAAGGAACGCAAAAACCCGAAACTGCTCAACGGCTCGCGCCGCAAACGCATCGCCGCCGGGTCCGGCACCACCGTTCAGGACGTCAACCGTGTCCTCAAACAGTTCAAGCAGATGGCCCAGATGATGAAGAAAGCCGGCAAGATGGGTAAAAAAGGAATGATGGGGGGCGCCATGCCGCCGGGCATGATGCCGCCCGGAATGCCCGGTGGGCCCTTCCGCTAAACGACGAAAACCAACACTTCTTAGAAAATACGACGAACACATTGAAACTTAAAACGGTAAAGGACGACGAAACGATATGTCTTTAAAGATTAGACTTTCCCGGGGCGGAGCGAAAAAACACCCCTTCTACCGCATCGTTGTGGCGGATTCCCGCAAACCGCGGGACGGCCGCTACATCGAACGGATTGGAACCTACAACCCGATGATCCCCAAAGATGACCCGGAACGCCTGGTCCTCAAGGACGAGCGGATCAAGTACTGGCTTGGCGTCGGCGCCCAGCCATCGGACCGCGTCGCCCGCTTTCTGAGCGACAAGGGCATGGTCGACAAACCGGTGATCCACGACCAGACCAAGCAGCACCTGCCGCGCGCCAAGACGCTGGAGCGCATCAAAGACGCCGAAGACAAGGCCAAGCAGGCCAAGGAAGCCGCTGCTGCCCCGGCTGAAGAGGCTCCGGCGGAAGAAGCGGCCGCCCCGGAAGAAGCTCCTGCCGAGGAAGCCGCCGCTCCGGCTGAAGAAGCCCCCGCGGAAGAAGCCGCCGCCCCGGAAGAAGCTCCTGCCGAGGAAGCTGCCGCCCCGGAAGATGCCCCGGCTGAGGAAACTGCTGCCGAGGATGCCCCCGCTGAGGACGCAAAGGACGAAGAGAAAGAGGAAGAAAAGAAGGAGGACAGCTAACCCCGTTCCCGGGTGCGCTGAATCGACATGGCGACATCCTCCGAAGACCGGGTCTGCGTCGGCGCCATCGCCGGCGCGCGTGGCCTGAAAGGCGAAGTCCGGATCAAGAGCTTTACCGGTGATCCCGATGACATCTCCGCCTACGGCCCGGTCTGGACGGAAGACGAAAGCCGGTCGTTCAAGGTTACGGTGAAGTCCAGGGCCAAGGGGCTGCTGATCGCCCGGCTGGACGGCGTCAATGACCGGACCGAAGCGGATGCCCTGAAAGGCACGCGTCTTTATGTTTCCAGGGACGCTTTGCCGGCACCGGAAGACGGCGTTTTTTACCACGCCGATCTGGTTGGGCTGACGGCGGAGACGGAAACGGGAGAGGCGCTTGGAACGGTCCAGGCGATCCATAATTTCGGCGCCGGCGACATTCTCGAGATCGTCGGCGGCGAGGAAAATGAAGACATGATGGTGCCGTTTACCGAAGCGATGGTGCCGGAAGTCGATTTAGAAGGCGGGTGCGTGGTCATCGTCCCGCCGACCTATATCGAGCCCGACGGCCCCGAAGACGGCCCGGAAGACGACGACGAAGACGACAACCGCAACGGCAAAAGTTGAAGGACAAAACGTGGCGAAACTGGACACCACATGGAAAGCGAAGGTGCTGACGCTGTTCCCGGACATGTTTCCGGGACCGCTCGGCCTGTCGCTGGCCGGACAGGGCCTGAAAGACGGTGTCTGGGACCTGGAAACGGTGGACATTCGGGACTTCGCGCGCGATAAACACCGCTCCGTGGACGACGCCCCGTTTGGTGGCGGCCCCGGCATGGTGATGCGCCCGGACGTGGTGTCAGATGCCCTTGATGCTTCAAAAGCCGAGGAAAAGGCTTCGGGCAAGGACTTCGCACCCATCTACCTGACACCGCGCGGCCGTCCTCTGGATCAGGCCCGGGTCAGGGAACTGGCCAATGGGCCGGGTGTGATGGTGCTATGCGGGCGGTTCGAAGGGCTCGATCAACGGGTGCTCGACGCCCACGCCCTGGAAGAAGTCAGCCTCGGCGACTTCGTCCTGTCCGGCGGAGAGACGGCGGCCTTCGCGCTGATTGATGCCTGTGTCAGGCTACTGGATGGAATTGTCGGCCACGCGGAGTCGCTGACGGAAGAAAGTTTTGAAGAGGGCCTGCTGGAATACCCCCAGTATACCAGGCCCCAGGAATGGAAAGGCCGCAAGGTCCCAGACGTTCTGGTCTCCGGACATCACGAAAAGGTCCGGGCCTGGCGGCGTCAACAGGCCGAGGCTATCACCCGCGAGAGGCGCCCCGATCTGTGGGCACGTCACGCGGCCGACAACGGTTAGATTTTTTGAATTAAAGACGCTAAATGTAAGGAAGAAAGCCATGAACATCATTAAAGAGATCGAAAACGAACAGCGCGAAAAGCTGCTGGCCGAACGTGCGGTACCCGACTTTGGCCCCGGCGACACGCTTCGCGTCAACGTCAAGGTCGTCGAAGGCTCCCGCGAACGGGTCCAGGCCTTCGAAGGGGTCTGCATCGCGCGTAAGAACGCGGGGCTCAACTCGGCCTTCACGGTGCGCAAAATTTCCTACGGCGAAGGCGTGGAACGGGTATTCCCGCTGCACTCCACCTCCATCGACTCCATCGAGGTGACGCGGCGCGGCGCCGTCCGCCGGGCCAAGTTGTATTATCTGCGTGGCCTGACCGGCAAGCGTGCCCGTATCACCGAAAAAACCGACTGGACGTCGAAGAAGAAGGCCGCCGCGGAAGCAAAGGAAGCCGAAACCGAGGCGCCTGCCGGGGAAGCAAAAGCCGAAGCCAAGCCGAAGGCCGAGAAGCCGAAAAAGGCCAAGAAGGAAAAGAAGGCCAAGGTCGAGGTTCCGAAAACCGGCGAAGCCGTCGAAGAGATCGTCCCCGCCGCCCCGGAAGAAGCTAAGGACGACACCAAAGACGAGACGTAAGCCGACAACCATCAGGGGGGGCGGCGTCATGCCCCCCAATGAAGAATAAACTCGGGAGGAATATTCAATGGGTACACCGCGGACGCTGTTCGACAAAATCTGGGACAGCCACCTGGTCAACGTGCAGGACGACGGCACGTGTCTGATCTACATCGACCGTCATCTCATCCATGAGGTCACCAGCCCGCAGGCATTCGAAGGCCTGCGCACCGCCGGGCGCAAGGTGCGCCGGCCGGAAGCGACGCTGGCCGTTATCGATCACGATGTGCCGACCACCGACCGCTCCAAGCCCATCGAGGACCCCGAGGCCTTGGCCCAGGTCGAGGCATTGAGGAAAAACTGTGAAGATTTCGGTGTGCAATTGTTCGACATTGACGACATCCGCCAGGGCATCGTCCACATCATCGGCCCGGAACAGGGCTTTACCCTGCCCGGCGCGACCATCGTCTGCGGCGACAGCCACACCGCGACGCATGGCGCTTTCGGGGCGCTGGCCTTCGGCATCGGCACATCGGAAGTCGAACACGTGCTGGCGACCCAGACGCTGCTGCAGAGCCCACTCCGAAACATGCGCATCACTGTCGAGGGCAGCCTGCCCACCGGCGTCACCGCCAAGGATCTGATCCTCGCCATCATCGGTGAAATTGGAACCGCCGGCGGCACCGGTTATGTCATCGAATACGCCGGTCAGGCGATCCGGGAACTGTCCATGGAAGGCCGCATGACGGTCTGCAACATGACCATCGAAGCCGGTGCGCGGGGCGGTCTGATCGCGCCCGACGAGACGACCTTTGAATTCCTCAAGGGGCGGCCGATGTCGCCCAAGGGCGCGTCCTGGGAAGCCGCCGAAGCCTATTGGCGGACGCTGCCCAGCGACGAAGGCTCCACCTACGACAAGGAAGTCACCCTCAACGCCGCCGATATCGCACCGCAGGTAACCTGGGGCACGTCACCGGAAGACGTAGTTGCGATCACTGCTGCCGTGCCGGCGCCGGAGGATTTCGACGACGAAGCCAAACAGGAGTCCGCGCGCATGGCGTTGGACTACATGGATCTGACGCCGGGTACGCCGATGACAGAGATTGCCATCGATTACGCCTTTGTCGGCGCCTGCACCAACGGGCGCATCGAAGACATCCGCGCCGCCGCGGCCATCGCCAAGGGCCGCCATGTCGCCCCTGGCGTGACCGCGCTGATCGTGCCGGGCTCGGGACTCATCAAAGAGCAGGCGGAAGAAGAAGGCCTCGCCGATATCCTCATCGAGGCCGGCTTCGAATGGCGTGAGCCGGGCTGTTCCATGTGCCTGGCCATGAACCCCGACAAGGTGCCGCCGGGGCAGCGCTGCGCCGCGACATCAAACCGCAACTTCAAGGGCCGCCAAGGCCCTGACAGCCGTACCCATCTGGTCAGCCCCGCCATGGCCGCCGCCGCCGCGGTGACCGGCAAGCTGACCGACGTGCGCGATCTGGATTAAGGGGGAAGACCAATGGAAAAATTCACAACGCTGACCGGGGTCGCCGCGCCCATGGACATGATCAACATCGACACCGACATGGTGATCCCGAAGCAGTACCTGACGACGATCAAGCGCGAAGGCCTTGGCAAAGGCCTGTTCCACGAGATGCGCTATAACGCGGACGGCTCCGACAACCCGGATTTCATCCTCAACAAGCCGGCCTACAAGAACGCCTCGATCCTGGTCGCCGGCGAAAACTTCGGCTGCGGCTCGTCGCGCGAACACGCGCCGTGGGCGCTGCTGGATTACGGCATCAAATGCGTCATCGCGACCAGCTTCGCCGACATCTTCTACAACAACTGCTTCAAGAACGGCGTGCTGCCGGTCCGGCTGCCGCGCGAAGACGTCGAAAAATTGCTGGAAGACGCCGAACGGGGCGCCAACGCCACCATCACCATCGACCTGGAAAGCCAGACCATCACCGGGCCGGACGGCGGCGAGATCACCTTCGAGCTGGACGAGTTCAAGAAGCACTGCCTGCTCAACGGCCTCGATGACGTCGGCCTGACGATGGAAAACGAAGACAAGATTTCGAGCTTCGAGGACGAAAAGCAGACCTCCCAGCCCTGGCTGTTCGGCTAAACCGCCCATGACAGGTGACGCGCTCACCATCAAGGGTCTGACCCTCAGGCCCGTAGTCGTGCCCATGCGCCGGCCGCTGGTGACCCGCGTCGTCACCATCGAGAACGCGGCCTTCATACTCCTCGACCTGGAAACCGAACAGGGCGTCACCGGACGCAGTTACCTGTTCGGCTATACGCCCGCCGGAAACGCCTGCCTGATGCCGGCTTTGAAATGGCTGGGTGAGGCCATGAAGGGACGCACCATCGAGCCCGAAACGCTTTTTGATGACGCCCGCAAGACCCTGACCCTGATGGGCCACGAGGGCATCGCCATGATGGCGGTGTCGGGCTTCGACATGGCGTGTTGGGATGCCTATGCCCGCGCACAGGGCAAGCCGCTGGCCGACGTTCTGGGCGGAACCGTCGAGCCCATCAAAGCATACAATTCCAACGGCCTTGGCCTGATCGACACCGACGCCGCCGCCAAGGAAGCCCTGGACCTGGTCGCCGAAGGAAACTTCACCGCCATAAAGGTGCGCCAGGGCCGCGACACCCTGGAAGCCGATATCGCCGTTTTTCGTGCCGTGCGCGACGCCGTCGGGCCGGACGTGTTGCTGCCCGTCGACTTTAATCAGGGCCTGGATGTGGAAGAAGCCATTCGCCGCGGTAAGGCGCTGGATGCCGAGGACGTCTACTGGATCGAGGAACCGACCCGCTTTGACGACTGGGACGGCAATGCGCGAATCGCAGCAGCCGTCGAAACGCCGATCCAGAATGGCGAGAATTTCTACGGCCCCGAAGGCGCGGCCCGCGCTATCGAAGCCGGGACCCTGGACTACCTCATGCCCGACGTGGAACGCATCGGCGGCGTTACCGGCTGGCTGCGTACGGCGAAAATCGCCGAAGCCGCCGACATTCCCCTATCGTCGCACCTGTTCCCGGAGTTTTCGGCCCACCTTCTGGCCGTGACGCCGACGCGCCACTGGATGGAATACACCGACTGGGCGGCGCCGTTGCTGGCCGAGCCCTACCGGGTCGAGGACGGCCACGTCCTGATTCCCCAGCGGCCCGGCGCCGGAATCGAATGGAACGAAGCCGCGGTGGAAAAATATGCCGTGGACCTTTAAAACACCCTGAACACCGCCAACGAATTACCAAGGAAAACATGTTATGCCCGCGAACAAAAAACTGCTGATGCTGCCCGGCGACGGGATCGGCCCCGAAGTCATGAATCAGGTCAAACGCGTCATCGACTGGATGGACAAGACCCGTCACGTGTCTTTCGACATCGACGAAGACCTGGTCGGCGGCGCCGCCTATGACAAGCACGGCACATCGCTGGCCGACGAAACCCTGGCCGACGCCATGGCCGTCGACGCCGTGCTGCTGGGTGCTGTCGGCGGGCCGAAATGGGACAACGTGGAACGCGACAAGCGCCCGGAAGCGGGCCTGCTGAGCCTGCGCAAGGAAATGGACCTGTTCGCCAACCTGCGCCCGGCC
>JACKQG010002425.1_pt1 | contig 24384 bp, 16 predicted proteins | sample 8237621 | NCBI WGS metagenome assembly JACKQG01 (sample SAMN15677084, study PRJNA649215) | marine metagenome | biome: marine; feature: Black Sea; material: saline water; isolation source: suspended particulate matter (SPM) from the Black Sea western gyre | collected 2013-06-09/2013-06-10 | depth... | reverse complement strand
ACTCGCATCGCCAGATGGGAAAGCAGTTTGTTTCTGCGGCGGTCGACGGTACGGGCGAAGTGCTGCCGTCGGTACTGGCCTCGGTGACCACGACGATCATCGCTTTTGTTCCGCTCATGTTAGTGCCTGGAATCATGGGCAAATTCATTGCGGTGATGCCGATGGTGGTCATTGCGATGCTGGTCATCTCGTTAGTCGAAAGCACGTTTATCTTGCCCTGTCATCTGGCTCATAGCGGCGAGCGCGACGAGGGAAATGGAACGGATGATTCAAAGAGCCCCGTCCACCGCGCGCGGCGATTTGTCCGGCGCTTTCCCGGCGTGATCCGCTGGACTTTCGGGCTGGCCTGGTTGGGCGTGGTCAGCGTGGCCTGGTTCTTCCTGTACCCGCTTGTCCGTGGCAGCCATTGGTTGAACGACCTGACGAGCCGGTTTCTGGATGTCGTCATCAATCGGGGGTATATGTCGATGATTCGATGGTCCTTGCGACATCCATCCATCGTTCTCACTTCGGCGGCCGCCTTCTTGATGATTTCGGTCGGCCTGATTCTGGGAGGAATCGTGCCGTTCAACGTGTTCCCCAAACTCGATGGCAATTCCATTTCCGCGTCCATTCAGTATCCCGACGGCACGTCCGCCCGCATTACCGACGAGGCAACCCGTTTGGTGGAAAAGGCGATTTGGCAAGTGAACGACGAATTGGCCCAGGAGGACAATCCGGTCGTTGTGCTTACTCACCGAATCGTGGGCCAGCAGATTGCGGGGGACATGGTGACCGGTGCCATTTCGACCGGGGGCGGCAGCCACGTCGGTCAAGTCGCGGTGGAGTTGAAGGCGACGGAGGATCGAGGCGACGTCACCAGCATGGATGTTGTCGCTCGATGGCGAAAACGGGTTCTCACGGGCCTCGCCGACGCCGAGTCGGGCGAGCAAAAGCACTTGACCGCGGGCTACGAAGCTCTCACGTTCGGTTCGACGGGCATTGGCCCGGGCGGCGCCCCGCTCGAAGTCCGACTGCTTGCGGCCCCCGAACGCATGGAACAACTGGAGGAGGCGGTCGAACGGTGCAAGCAAAAGCTCAAGGAATACCCCGGAGTCTTCGACATCGTGGACGACTCGCGCCCTGGGAAATGGGAATTTCAAGTAGCCGTCAAAGACGATGCCAAAGCCATGGGAGTACCGCTTTCGGATCTGGCCGGCACGGTTCGTGCGGCCTATTACGGCGAGGAAGTGATGCGCCTTCAACGCGGCCGACACGAGGTCAAATTGATGGTCCGGTATCCCCGCGAGGAACGCCGCAGCCTGGCAAACTTCGACGACATTCAAATCCGCACCGGGGGCGGCGCGGAACGCCCCTTGACGGAACTGGCCGAGGTCACGGTCGAGCGCGGTTACTCGGCCATCAACCGGCTGGACCAACTCCGTTCGGTCACCATCACGGCCGACGTGGAAGAGACCAAGGGGAACGCGCAGGAAATCACTGACGATTTACGTGAAAACTTTCTCCCGGAACTCTTGGCGGAATATCCCGGTGTTAGCGTGCGCTGGGAGGGACAGCAGGAACAGAGGAAGGAGTCGATCGGTGGTCTCATGAAGGGGCTTACCGTAGCCCTGCTCTGCATGTTTGCACTGCTCACGCTGGAGTTTCGCACCTATTTGCAGCCGCTGTTGATTCTGGGCGTGATCCCCTTCGCGGCCATCGGGGCCGTCGCGGGGCACTGGCTCCTCGGCATTCCCGTGTCGCTGTTCAGCCTGTTCGGGATGGTGGCCTTGACGGGCGTGGTCGTAAACGACTCGATCGTGCTGATCGACTTTATGAATCGCCGCGTGCGCGACGGTATGCCCCTCTTGGAAGCAATTCAGGATGCCGGTCGCCGTCGTTTCCGTCCCGTTTTGTTGACTTCGGTAACCACGGTGGCTGCTTTGTTGCCGATCCTTGTTGAAAGGTCCTTCCAGGCGCAGGTTGTCATACCGATGGCGACCAGTCTGGCTTTCGGTCTCTTGTTCGCTACGCTTCTCATATTGATCCTGGTTCCCACCTCGTACCTGCTCTACTGCCGGTACCTCGCGCCCGACATGCTCGAACTGGCCTGCACCGAGGCACAACTGGTCGAGGAGCCACAGCCATCGCTGGCCCTGAAGAACTTCAAGTCGGGGGAACCCTAGTACACGGCCAAGCCCTATTCTGTTGGTAGCTGGACTCGCAAGAGTTCAGACGACATCACCATTCTCGGAATTCTTGCGAATCCCGCTACCTCCTGCCGCCGTAGAGTCGGCGGGCGACTTCTTCGGCGTGGAAGGGCAGCCAGCGGAGTCGCGTATAGACGGCGTGGCCGGCCAGATGCTGGGCGACGTTGCCTTCGGCCGGCCCATAATCGAGCAGAAGCGTTCTTCCCTCCTCGGCAACGCGCATGCCCGCCCTCAGCCGTTCTAAAAGGTCCATTCTTCGCATCGATCCCTGTAGCAGTCGGCCCAATCGAACGTCGGCCATCCAGGTGCGCCAGGCAAACGCGTTGGGTGCGAGATTCGTGCCCGCAATCCCCAAATGCTGGATGTAGTCGCCATCGGCGGCCGACTGCACATCGTCGACAGAGCGTGGTAACGCGGTCCGGTATTCGGGTATCCCTGCTCGAGGGCGATGAAACACAAAATGAAGCAGGTTGGCGTAGCCGTCCGTGTCCCAGCCGTAGCGGATCGGCGTGCCGAAGGTGATCAGATCCAATTTCGGCAGACGCCGGGATTGTCCGTCCTGGGCAAGCAATCTCCTGACCCGCGTCCAGACTGGCAGGTCGATTCGTTTCGCAACGGGCCACCGATAGAAGCTGCGGCAGGCACGAAAGAAACGGTGCCGCGTCCGGCGGTCTGCCGCCAGGAGGTTCGTCATCAGGGCAAAGACATTGCCCCCATGGCTGTGTCCCCACAATAACACGCGATCATCGGGTGCGAATTGCAGCGATGCAATCTCGTCAATCAAGCATATCGCCGCGTGGGCCCTAGCGATGTGCTGGTTCTCGCTGGACCAGCGGAACAGCCGGACCGGGATGCCGACTGACCGCTCGAACTCCTGGGCAAACTCCGTCGTGTAGTTGCCCGCGTCTTTGACCAGTTTGTCAAAGACTTCCTTGTGGATCTGGCGCAGCTTCTCAGCCGGTTCCGGGAAGAGCCGCGACAGATTGCGAATGAAACCCATCGCGTCGTCGCCCGCAAAGGTGCCGTGGACGAGGTACACGGCTCGTACGCCCGCTTGCCGAAACGCGTCACCTACGCAGGTCATCCGTTCCGCAGGTGTGTTGCTCCCACTAGCTGGCAGGTTGGACAAACGAAGTACTTCCCATTCCCCTTTGGGGGTTTCTTGGGAGTATCTTTGGTGGCGGAAGCTATTGTGATGAGGCATTTCGACCGGTCGTATTCCGCTTGCATTCCCTAGCTATCATTGCTACCATTCTCTTATCCAAATCCAGCCTTCCAGCGTTGCATTATCCAGTATATCCGTCGGTTGGTCACTCGCTTACCCGTGTTCAAGGAGGATCGGGCCGTTGGCTTTCTCCACCCATGTTGTTGTGGGAGTCCATTGAAGCTGCCGGCCTGACGCGCAAGCAAATGCTGGTATTAAGTCGCAAAGTCGGAGAACGGATTCTCATCGGCGATAACATCTCCATCACCGTGGTCCGGATTGCTGGGGGTGGCGTCCGCATTGGTGTGGAGGCTCCGCCGGAAATGCCCGTGATCCGGCAGGAGTTGAAGGAGCAGCTCGAACGGGCTGAAGGGGCGCACCACCGCGTCAGCGATTCGTCGCGGTAGGGCCCCATGACGGCCCCGTCGGCAACGTCGCGGTGTGGGGATCGAAGTCCGGTCGTCCGCGCAGGTCGATGTGTGTGGCTCCGGGAATCGACTCCAACGATCCGTTCGTCTGGACGTACGTCGCCAGTTTGGCCACTTTCGCTAAAGCGGCTTTCGCTTCGGCGGCGCTGTCCGCATCGGGCGCCTTTCCCCAAATCACGCGAAACCCGTTCTTCGTAAGCAGTTCGTAGGTCGGCTGCAAATCCGCAACGGCGGCGGAGTCCGGTGCGCCGATCGCGATACGGTACAGACCGAGGTCTTTCCAGCGATCCTGGAAAACGGCCGCAATCCGGGCGGCCCCGTCGACGCGAGGATCTCCCCATGCGGTTCCGACTGGGCCCGTTGGCGCGGCGTCCGGCACGAAAATGCGCAAGTACTCCCGAGCGTTCCCAGCGGCAGTGCCGTCTTCGGTAATGAAATCTGCCGGCGGCAGCAAGACACCCTCGATGTCGATCGGGAACAGGCCTGCTTGGCCATTGACCGACACTTCCACCATGGCGATCGGCTTGCGGTAGACCATCTCGACAACAACGCGCGCGGGATAGTGCTTGCTGACACGCGTCACTCGTTCGACCCAACTGTGCATGGCGAAAGCCTGGGCGACTTTCACGATAAGCTGCGTGTCCAGTATCGACAGATCAGTCAAGCTTCCGTCGCGGACGACTTCCGCTCGGATGTCCGATCGGATCCAAGTGGGCTTCGCCGGGATCTCGATGTTCTCCGGCAGCAAGACGTACTCGGGGCCCTCCGTGATACGGTCTCCCCAACGCTGCCAGGCGTAGACGGCCCCTCCGGTCATACCGGCAATCATGACCAGTATGACAATTGCCTGCCGCCCCGCGCCAGGCTGGAAAAGCAGAGCCATTGGGGAGAACGGCGAGCGGGCACCGGTCTTGCGCTTGCGTCGCGCAGCATTCATTACTCGAGCCTCCATGCACGAGTCGTCTAGACTCTTCGGCCGCCACCGTCGACGACCTGAAGGGCAGCGCTCCTACCAAATATCGATTGCTGTCTCCAATTCAACGCCCAGTCGTTCCAGCACTGTTTCACGCAACTGATCGATTAACTTCAGCACATCGCTGCTGGTCGCATCCGGCCGTGTGACGATGAAGTTCGCATTTCGATCACTCAATTCCGCCGAGCCTGCGCTTGCGCCTTTGAGCCCAGCCTGTTCGATCAGGCTCGCAGCGCTGATGCCGCCCGGATCCTTGAAGACCATCGCGGTGTTCTGGTCCCGCAGCGGTTGTGCGGCCTTGTTCACGATCCATAGCTTTTGCATTCGTTTGGTCAGTTCCTGCGGATCTTCCGGCTCCAACTGAAATTGGGCCGTCAGAATGACGAGTTCGTCAAGGCTGCTTTCGCGGTAAGCAAACACCAACTCGTCGCGCGAACGTGAGACCATTTCGCCGGAATGGGTCAACACCGTGGCGCCCTGTGTACACTGGCCGATATCGTTGCCGTGACTGCTGGCGTTTCCGTGCAGGGCACCGCCAACCGTACCGGGAATCCCGACCAACGGTTCCAGACCGGCCAGCCCTTCCCGAACAGCCGTCGAAATGGCATGGGACAGCTTGGCACCGCCTCCGGCCGTCAGAACCTCGTCCTTTACCGACACCTCGCTGAACTGCGCCACCGACAGATGGATCACCAGCCCCGACACGCCTTCATCGCGCACCAGCAGGTTCGATCCCGCACCCAACAGCCGAACGGGCATATCGTCTTGGTGGCAACGACGTACCAACTCCGCCAACTCGTTCACATTCGTGGGTTCGGCGAAGTACTGTGCCTCGCCGCCCAAACGGAGCCAAGTGTAGGGTGCTAGCAGCTCGCCCTCGCGGACGATGTGTTCAAAACCGGTTTGAAAAGCCATCGTTCTCTTCCCGTCGTTTGCCGACAGTTACGTCGGGATAATAGGCGTGTGAGAATCAGGTGTCAATGCAGAGCGGACAAACCGGGCAGACGAGGCGAGCGAGACAAGATATTCGGGGCGCATTAGCCTTGATTACAACTTCGGCAAATGTTGGCGGCGCCGGTACGTGGGGCACGTTTCCAACGTGCCGTCGCTCACAAGCTCCCAGACGTTGGCACGTTAGAAACGTGCCCCACATTGACGAACCTACGATCAAGGCCGGGCACATTTCGCTATTCCTCCACCTCCCGTTCGACCTTTGCGGGCTTTTTCACAACCCCGGCCCTCTTCGCGTACTGGTGTCCAGCGACCCCCAATTTCAAACGGAAAACAGCCTCCTTGGCAGCCACGGTCGTGTATAAATAGCCACCGTGAAAATGGCAGTTGGTCACCTGCGAGCCGCCCGCATAGTACTGTCGCAACAGTTTGCCGGACGGGATATCCACGACGTTGATTACTCCGCCAACCCACATGGCGACGTAGAGCCGGCCATCGGCATCAAGCACGAGTCCGTCGGGCGGGAACTTGCCGCCCACGATATCGCCGCTCGTCTCCTCCGGAAACTCGATCAGTACCCGTTCGTTATCGACCTTCCCGGTTTCCGTATCCAGGTCGAAAATCAGGATGCGATATCGCTGGCTTTCGGCTAAACACAGATTCTTCTGGTCGGGAGTTACACCTAGACCATTGGGAAAGGCAAGCTCGTTTACCAAGCAGGACGTTTGCTTCGTCTGGATGTCGTAGCGATATACCGAACCAATCGGATTCTCGGCGTCAGAACCGCCCGGATCGCTGAAGTAGATATTGCCTTCCACGTCCAAAGCCACATCGTTGGGGGAGACAAAGCGAACTCCCTCGCATCGATCCGCCAGCACCTCGGATTGCTTGGCGTCGGACGAGATTCGCAACACGCGGCCGCCGCCGGCATCGGCAACAATCAGACGTCCCTCGCCGTCGATCTTCAGCCCATTTGCCTGTGCATCGCGCCCTTCGGTCGGAGCCAACTCGTTCAAGTCGCACCAGATCGACGCTTCGCCGTCCGGCGTGATGCGGCCGATTGTGCCCTTGTGACGATAGTTGACGACAAAAAGGTTGCCCTCCGAGTCCAGAGCCGGACCCTCGGCAAAGGCGAAGCCTGTGGCATACAGTTCCGGTTTCACCGAATGGGACGGCGGAAGCTCGTCGTCGGCTTTGACCAGCGAGGAGACGATTGCCGGCAGCAAAACGATCAGGCAGGCAGTTAGTCGTCGGAGGTGCATATTCGCTCAATCCTTCGTCGGTTCGAAAGTCAATGGCTGTTCGCCCAAGGCGTCGGTGACGCGGACTGCAAGTTTCCCCGCCAGAAGCTCGTCGATCGTACGGCCGACGACTTCCGACCGCCACCCGCAAGCCAGGGCGGGAGGATCGCCGTCGGAATTCTTCTCCTGGTTCAGACGATAGGCGACGAAATCTCGCATATCTTGCACGGTTCCGACCAACGAAGGCGCAATCTGTCGCGCACGACAGACGCTTCCCAATGCCGTCGTCAGGAACTGCCCCAATAGATTCAACTGGGGCCGACTCTTGGCTCGTCGCGGCGGCCTTGGGTGCTGTCCGTCAGGCAAAGCCACTGCTTCTGCGATGCACTCGGCGATGGGCCCCAAATAGTGTTCTTTGCCACGCCGATGCATTCCTCGAATGCTCTGTATCTGCTTCACGTCACTCGATCCGCGCTTGGACAATTCGACGATCAAGTCGTCGCGCAGGAGTCGCTTGGGCGGGCGATTCTGTCGCTTGGCCTCGGCTTCGCGCCAACGCCAGAGAGCGCGAACGATCGCTAGGGCTCGGGGCGGCAACCTGGATGTCCCGGAAACGTTGCGCCAGCGTTCGCTGAACTCCGCTGCTTCGACCGCCGACTGCCAGCGATCGATTTCCGTTTCGAGCCACTGGGAACGCTCGAGCGCTTCCAGCCTTTCCACTAGCATATCACGAATCTGCGCCAGATAGACGACGTCGCGTAACGCGTAATCGACTTGGCGGTCGGACAACGGCCGGCGGCGCCAGTCGGTGCGAGTCTCGCCCTTGCCGAGCGTCTTGCCCAACAGCTTTGACACCAAGGTGCTGTATGCGGCCGGGTATTCCATCCCGATCATGCCTGCGGCGATTTGCGTGTCGAACAGGTGGTCTAGCCGTTTTCCGACGGCATGCAGGCAGAAGCACAACTCCTGACGGCCGGCATGCACAATCGTCTCGTGACCGGGCGCGGCCAGTAACTCCCAAAATGGAGTGACGTCCTTGATCGTTATGGCGTCGATGATCGCCAATCGGCCTGCAGCCGCGACTTGCGCCAGACAGAAATGAGGGCGGTAGCTGTCTTCCGACACGAACTCCGTGTCGAAAGCAATGGTACTTGCCTCGGAGATTGCCTCGCAGAAACGCTCCAGATCCCGTTGGGTAGTGATATGTTCGTACTGCACGCTGACCACGGCTTTCCAAAGCGTCCAAACTGTGCGATGTTCAAGAAGAGATTTGATCATAAGGGAAATGTCAGCGGTTTTCCAGGAGACCCGCCGCGAGTGGGATGAAAGCAGAAGCGGAATGACCGGCCTATTGGTTAGCGTTCGCAGTGCCGAAGAAGCAAGGGAAGCGTTGGCAGGCCGTGCAGATCTGATCGACGTCAAGGAGCCGTCTCGCGGCTCTCTGGGCGCGGCCGACGAAGCCGCTTGGCAAGAAGTTCTGCGTGCCGTCGCGGGCAAGGTTCCCACTAGCGTCGCTTTGGGCGAGCTGTGCGGCGATGCAGCGAGCGCAAACGTCGAGAGCCTTGCCGGTTTCGACTACGCCAAGGTAGGACTTGCAGGATGCGGCCAGCGGAACGATTGGCCGCGCGAGTGGGCGAGCCTTTTGAGTCGACTTCCTCGACGCGTGACTCCGGTCGCGGTTGTCTATGCGGACTGGCGTGCTGCTTGCGCACCATCACCGAACGAGATCATCGACCGCGCGGTGCGTCTGGAGTGCGGTGCTGTGCTGTTCGATACGTTCGACAAATCTCAAGGTGCTTTGGCCAGCCACCTGGACGTCGAAATTCTGTCACAATTGGTCGGCGTCATTCGCGACCGTGGTATGCTCACGGTCCTAGGCGGATCACTTGGCCCGGCGACGATTCCGTGCGTGATGCCATTGAGGCCGGACTACGTTGCCGTGCGGGGAGCGGCCTGTCCCGAGGCAAGGACAGGAACCGTCGATCAGTGTCTGGTGCGCGAGTTGGCGACGTTGATCGATTGCCACACTTCGGGTAGCTCATCGGCGAGATTTTTTTGGAAGAACAGACGATTTGCTTGACATTTGCCTCGGCGCGCTGAATACTGGCCCTTAAGTTTTCGTTAGTGACGTGTCTGTCTCGGCGCATTTCTTTGCGCCCTTCGTTGGAAGTCGACCGTGTCGTCGAAAGCACATTCACTGGAATACCGAAGGAAGGAAACAGGAGAAAAAGCCGTGGCTCACTCCGTGCTGGAAGCGATCAAGTTAGGTATATGGGATTACGAACCCGACGTGCCGAAGTCGTCCTCTTACTCAGCCACTAGGGCGCTGCCTGGTACGGGTGATAAGCTGCAAGTGATGGCCGAGCGCGTAAGGCGGGGGCTGCCGCTTTGGCATCCCTCGGATCGTCGAACTTACGACGAAGCCGATATCCTCGAAGGCTAGCACATCGCCGTGGGACTCTACCGTCCGTGCGCGAATCGGCCGCGGGAGTACGGCTTTCGGGCTGCCATGGCAAGTTAGAGCCTGAACTCTTCGACTTTTCCAGTCGTTTCCGGTATGCTTGCAGCCTGCGTGGCCTCGATCGGAGAGTCTTGCGCGCAACTGACAACCCCTCCGTTCCGAAACCCGCCAAGGAGCCTGCTCCATGAATCGACGCCGATTTGCGCTCGCCGGATTATCTGCAATCGTCGCCCTGGTAATCATCTACCCGCGATTGGATGCAGCCAACAGTGAAGAACCCTCAACGACTGCGCCGACAGAGCAAACTTCGGCAGCGGAAGCTGGGGCCGACGCGACGGGCAACCCCGAACCTGAGGAGGAACAGCAGGAAGTCACTAAGCCATTGATCATCCTTGGCGTTGGCATGGCTGTCGTGCTGGGGTTGATCATAGGACTCAAGCTCAACGCATTCCTGGCGCTGATTACCGCCGCAATGGTCGTCAGCTTGCTGGCCGTGGGGCTGCTGGGAGGAGATTGGTGGGATTCGATCGCGCGTGTGGCCGGTGCTTTCGGCAAAGCCGCTGGCGGAATCGGCATTGTGATCGGCATGGCGGCCGTGATCGGCAAGTGCATGCTCGACAGCGGAGCCGCCGACCGTATTGTGCGAGCCTTTGTCAAGCTGTTTGGCGAAAAACGATCGCCCATGGCGCTGACAGGCAGTGGCTTTGTCCTAGCCATACCAGTCTTCTTTGACACGGTCTTCTATCTGTTGGTGCCGCTGGCACGGTCTCTATATCGTCGGACGCAGAAGCGTTACCTGCTGTATGTTCTGGCAATCGCCTGCGGCGGCGCGATAACGCACACGTTGGTGCCGCCCACGCCAGGTCCATTGGTGATGGCTACCACGCTGGGTATCGACGTGGGGCTGATGATCTTGATCGGAGGTCTCGTCGCCTTGCCGTCGGCAGCCGCCGGATTGATCTTCTCCGATTTGCTCGACCGCTGGATGCCGATTCCCATGCGATCGATCGGCGACCAGCCCGAGCCGGAGCCACTAAAGGACTCAGAGTTGCCCTCGCTGTGGCTCAGTCTGCTGCCGGTTGTGCTTCCCGTCTTGATGATTTCGACAAACACGGTTGTTGAAACGACCGCCAAGAGCTTCATTCGGAAGGAACTGATTGAACAGAAGGTCGAAATGGCGTCCGAGGAGATCAACGATAAGATCAAGGAGCTGCTGCGCCAGCCGGAACAGATCACAGATGCCACGGCGAAAAAGCTGGCCGAGTGCGCCGGTGTGACCAACGTTTTCGGCAACCCCAACTTCGCCCTCTTGGTTTCGACCATCATTGCTATTTGGACGCTGGTCAAGCAGCGCGGTCTGACACGCGGAGAAATGGCCACGGCAATTGAAACGGCGCTTATGAGCGGTGGAGTGATCATTCTCATCACGGCGGGCGGAGGTGCATTTGGCGACATGCTGACGGTTGCCCAAGTCGGCGAGGCGATAAAGGTGTTGTTCGCCGGCCCTGGTGGCGGGGGTATCTGGATGCTGGTGCTGGCGTTTGGGGTATCCGCTGTGTTGAAAATCGCGCAAGGCTCCAGCACGATCGCCATGATCACCAGCTCGGCGATGCTGGCCGGCATTGCCAGCCCGGAGACGTTGGGTTTCCATCCCGTTTATCTGGCCACGGCGATCGGCGGCGGCTCGTTGATCGGTTCGTGGATGAACGACAGCGGCTTCTGGATCTTTTCCAAGATGAGCGGGCTGACCGAGGTGGAAGCGCTTCGGTCGTGGACGATCATGCTAATCGTTCTGGGCACGGTCAGCTTCGGGGTGACCGTGCTCTTGGCCACCGTGATGCCCCTAGCCGGGTAGAGGGGACGAGCGTTGAGGTTCACGAAGCGCCGTAAAGCCAAAGATCGCCGGGACGGATGCGGCTTTCTGATACTAACGTGTCTGTTCACGTGTTTTTTCCTCGTCCTCAACAGCGCGCTGGTGGCAAAAGCCTACCCAACGCTGGCCCAACTAGGCCCCGAACTTCTCAGCCATCCCCGCGTGAAGCAAATCATGATGTTCGTTGGCCCGGTCGTGCTGGTCTTCGTCGAATGGTGGCTGGCAGATTTGGTCGTCGATCTCCTGACTCCAAAACGGAAGACGCAATAGACCGGATGCGTGAATCGAGTTCAATGTGACACGGCAGAAAGGGAGGACAAGATGAGCGAAACGATCTCGCCTCACAGAACCCGGAGATGTACCACGGGTTCTCGAACTTCGCGCCGCCGGTTTCTCGCCGGCGCGGCGGGAGCCGTGGCAGCGCCCTACTTTGTCCCTGGGTCGGTCCTGGGAATGAACGGCCGCGCGCCGGCCAATGACCGTATCCGCACGGGCCATATCGGTCTGGGAGGACGGGGCAGCGGCCTTGTCAGCGGTTTCATGGGCGATCCGGCGACGCAAGTCATGGCCGTGTGCGATCCATATCAATCGAAACGCGAGAGAGCCCAGCAGCAAGCGAATGCCCGCTACGCCCAAGATATTGGCCGGGGCACTTACAAGGGCTGCGACGCGTACAGCGACTTCCGCGATCTGGTCACGCGCGACGACATCGACGCCGTCGCGATCGCATCGCCCGAGTTCTGGCACGCACTGCACTCGGTGTGGGCCATGCGGCATGGTAAGGACGTCTATTGCGAGAAGGCCATGACGCTGACCGTCTACGAGAGCCAAACCGTTCGCGAGACGGTACGGCGGCACGCTCGCGTGTTTCAACTCGGCACGCAACAACGCTCGGACCGCAATTTCCGCTTTGCCGCCGAGTTGGCATTGAACGGCTACCTGGGAAAACTGCACACGGTCCGGGTGGCTGTACCCGGCGGCCGTTCGCTGGCTGTGGCCGAACCGGCACCGCCGCCACCCGAGTTGGACTACGAGATGTGGCTCGGCCCGGCGCCGTACACGCCGTACAACAACATCAAGTGCAGCTACAACTGGTACTTTATCTACGACTATTGCATCGGCTGGATCGGCTCCTGGGGCGTGCACCACGTCGACAGTGCCCTCTGGGGCGCGCCAATGTTTGCTCGCGGTCCGATCCAGCTCGAAGGCACGGCAGTGTTTCCCACTCAGGGCCTGGCGAGCACGTCGATTACCTGGCAAGTCAATGTCCTGGCCGAAGACGGCACGCGGATGATCTTCAGCGACGACCGCACGCAACCTCACGGTGTCCGCTTCGAAGGCGATCGCGGCTGGGTACACGTGGTGCGAGGCGGGATCCAGGCCGAGCCGGCCTCGCTGCTGAAAGTCGCGCTCAAGCCCAACGACGTACACCTGTACGAGTCGCGCAGCCACCACGGCAACTTCTTGGAGTGCATCCGCACGCGTCGTGATCCCGTGTCGAACGTCGACGCCGGCTTCGCGGCGACCGTAATGACGATCGTCTCCGACATCACCACGCGCCTCGAGCGAAAACTCACCTGGGACTGGCCCACGGAGCAATTCGTCGACGACGCGGTGGCCAACAGTATGTTGCGGCGACCGATGCGCAGCCCGTGGACGCTGTGAGCAAGACGGAATCAGACACCAACGCGACAATCCGCTGGAGCTATACCAATGAGATATCTAACACACACAGTGGTTCTTCTCGCGGTTCTCGCTCAATTCGCCCGTGCTGCCGAACCACAGACGCCACTGTCGGTCGACCAGGCGTTCGAACAACTGGCCAGCTACGACCACGGCCAAGACGACACAGCATTGCGTGTTTTGGAGTTGCACGTTGGCCGGTTTGCCACAGATGCGGCTCGCAAGGCTGAGGTTGCCAAACGACTAACCGCGATTCTGCCCCGACCCGATACCTCGAAGGCAACCAAGACGTTCATCTGCAAACAGCTCGTCATTGTCGGGACCGAAGCTCAAGTGCCTGTGCTGGCAAAGATGCTTGATGATCCCGAGACCGCCGAGATCGCCCGCTACACGCTAGACGCGATCCCCGGCGAAGCGTCGTTGGCAGCATTGCGCGGCGCTGTGGAACGCCTGAAAGGCACTTGTCTTCTCGGCGCAATCAACACTCTGGGCGTCCGTCGCGACGCAAAGTCAGTTGATGTTTTGGCTGGCCTTCTGAGCAATTCCGATGCACAAGTTGTTACGGCCACGGCTGAAGCCCTTGGCAAGATCGGTACCGCTGAAGCTGCCACGGTACTGATGCAAGCCAACGTGCCCGACGCGGCGCAGACGGTCCTGCACAATGCGCGACTGCAGTGTGCCGAGCGATTGGCAGCTTCGGGTAACTCGGCCGGTGCGGCGGCCATTTATCAGCAGGTTTGGGCATCGGATGGACCTGCGCTCCGACGTGTGGCCGGACTGGTTGGCTTGGCGAACGTTGCCGCTGACCAAGCGACGCCATTTGTGTTGGACTTGCTCGCCTCCGAAGACCCGCTCCTGCGAGGCACTGCCGTCCGACTCGCCAGCCGATTGCCCGGTGCAAGTGTGACGGCAGCTCTGGTCGAACGATTGGAGAAACTCGATCCTACCGGCCAGGTGCTCGTCCTTGATGTGTTGGCCTTACGTGCGGACAGATCGGCAGCGTCAACCGTTGCGACACGGATGGATCACGAAGACGAGGTGGTACGTACTGCCGCTATCCGAGCGATGGGCAGCCTTGGCGACGCTTCCACGGCTGAACGTCTGGCAGGACTCGCCGGCACATCGGACGCTGCAATCCAGCAGGCGGCGCGCAAGGGCCTTGCCATGCTCGCGGGCTCGGACGTAGATGCGAAGCTCATCGCGATGGCCGCCGCAGGAGATCCCGCCGTTCGGACGGAAGCGATTCGAGCGTTGGCCGCGCGAAGCGCCAGCGAAGCCGCGCCGGTACTAATCAAAGCGGCCAGCGACGACGACCTACAAATCCGCGTGGCGGCGTTCGAGGCCCTGGCAGCAGTTGCGCCGACAGACAGCTATGTCAAACTGGTCGAGCTTCTGGTGGCCGCGCCCAACGCAAACGAAGCTGCGGTTGCGGAACGGGCCGTTGTGGCGACCGGCAGTCGGATGGACGAGCCGTCCGACCGGATCGATCCGGTTGTAGCCGCCTTGAACAAAGCAACGGTTCAGGCGAAAGCTCCGCTCTTGCGCGTGCTGGGTGGCTTTGGCGGCGCTGAAGCGCTCGACGCCGTCCGTGTACAGATTGGCAGCACCGATCCGGCCGTTCGGGACGCTGCGGTCCGTGCACTAACGAGTTGGCCGGACGCTTCGGCTTCTGGCGAACTCTTGAAGATCGCCAAAGCATCCGACAGCCCGATTCACCGCGTTTTGGCTTTGCGAGGGTACATGCGTCTGGTTCGCGAAGTGAAGGAGGCGTCGACGCGGCTGAAGATGCTCGATGCGATCCTTCCCATCGCAACCACCGTTCAGGCAAAGCAGATGCTGCTGGCGGCACTGTCCGAAGTGGCCGACCCCGGCGCTCTTCATGTCGCGACGAAGTTCCTTGACGACGCGGATGTGCACGCCGAGGCCGCGGTGGCCACATTGAAAATCGCGCGAGCATCGCTCTTGGCCGACCCGTCGGCAGTGCGCGCCGCAATGAGAAAGCTCATGGACACGACGAAAGATAAGAGCGTAGCCGACCAGGCTGCCGCGTTGGACGAAGAGGCCCAGAGGGTCCCGTCACCTTCAGATATCCAGCAAGCGCTCCGTCACGACAAGAAGCGAAGCGATGCCCACAAGGCCACACTCGCCAAGCGTGCGCCCAAGGGCTGTCGGCTTGCCTGCTACTTGGACTGCGGGCCGGACGCCGCCGATGGCGACAAGGACGAGCCGCTGTTGCGACTCGTCGCCGGCACGCCATACATCTGGAGCGAGTCTTTGCGAACCGCCGATGCCCGCTTCGGCAGCATCTTCTTCGATGGCCAACTGGTGATCTTCGAGGCCACGGGCCTGGATCCGAAGAAGGCGTACCAGATCGGCTTCACGTGGTGGGATTACGACCACAACACCCGCGCCCAGTCCGTATCGCTGGCCACAGGCAAGGGCGAGCGCGAAACGAAGGTGCTAAACAAGACCAGGTTGCCATCGGGCGCCAACAAGCAAGATCCCGACGAGCACACGCTGACAGTCCCGCCGGAGCTAAACAAGGACGGCAGACTGCGAATCACCTTCCGCAACGAAGGCTCACCCAACGTGGTCGTCAGCGAGCTTTGGCTGTGGGAAAGTGAATAGAACGCGATTCACGATCAACGCGACAAGAGGAGGAATCAGGCATGGGAAGAAACCTCACGCGACGTGGGTTCCTTAAACGAGCAGCGGTTGGAGGTGTCGGCTTCGCTCTGCCGACCATCGTCCCGTCGTCGGTCTTTGGGGACGTTGCACCGAGTAACCAGACCACGATTGGCTCGATCGGCGTGGGCGGACGTGGATCCGGATTGTTGTTCGCAGCGGCCGGACAGCCAAACGTCAAGGTGCTGGGCGTGTGCGATGTGTTCAGCGATCGGCGGGAACAGCGCGCGGCCAGCCTGAACCAGCGGTACGGCGAGAATGTCTGTACGCCCTATCGCGACCTGCGCGAGATGTTGGCCCGTGACGATATCGACGCGGTCACGATCGGCACGCCCGATCACTGGCACGTGCCGGCCGCGCTGATGGCAGTACGCTCCGGCAAGGACGTGTACGTGGAAAAACCGCTTGGTTTGAGCGTCGAGGAAAACGCCGCCATTCGCCAAGAAGTGCAGCGTTACGGGCGGATCTTTCAATATGGTACGCAACAGCGTTCGCTGGCGCATATTCGTTTCGGTTGCGAACTGGTACGCAACGGGCGGATCGGCAAGATCCAGGAGGTGACCGTTACCGCGCCCAGCTACGGGTACGAGGGCGGTTCGTTGGAGCCGATCCCCGTTCCCGACCACCTGGACTACGATTTGTGGCTCGGACCGGCGCCCTGGCGGCCCTATACCAAGGACCGCTGTACAAGCTGGGGATCGTACTGGGTGCTGGACAATGCTCACGGTTTCATCGGCGGCTGGGGAGCCCATCCCTTGACCGACATGGTGTGGGCAATGGGCGACGATGTCGGGGCCGTGCCCGTTGAATACGAAGGGACCGGCAAATTCGGCGACGGCCTGTTCGACGCTCCGTACGACTGGGACATCCGAGGCAAGTTTGCCAACGGCGTCGACTTCCATTTCACTCCGGGCGGCGATTGTGCAACCATCGTCGGCGAGAACGGTCGCGTGTCGCTCAGTCGCGGCGGAATTCGGCTCGAACCCGAATCGCTCGCGCAGCAGAAGATTCGTCCCAACGATGTGCGCTTGTACGAAAGCCGTCATCATATGGGCAACTTCATCGACTGCGTCCGCACGCGTCGGCAGACGGTCGCGCCAGTCGAAGTCGCCGCGTTGTCGGACAACATCACACAGCTCAGCATGATCGCCATTCTCACAGGCCGCAAGATTCGGTGGGACCCCGAGCGGGAGATCATCCTCGACGATCCGGGTGCATCGCAGCTACTGACCCGCGCGATGCGAAGTCCGTGGCACCTGTGATTCGCTGCACGTTGGCAAGGGAGACATAATCATGAAACGACCACTTAACCATATCCTCTGGACCATTTTGGCGGCCTTAGCCATTGCCCCGTGCGTCTTCGGCCAGGAGTTGCCGGCACCCTACAGCGATGTTCTCACCTACGAGTTCAGCGGACCTCGTACGGCGACCACGGCGATCGAAGCGGAGATCCGCGCGGCCGCGCCGGAGGAGCTTTGTGCAATCGAAACGAAGCTGCTAACGATCCTAGCGTCACCCGACGCGACGACTGCCTCGAAAGACTGGGTTTGCCGACAACTTCGCCAAGCCGGCTCCGAGCGATCGGTCCTCGCGCTGGTGCCGCTGGTTGCCGACAAGGACCTCGCAACTGTCGCACGTTGGGCTCTCCAGGGCATCCCCAGCCCCAAAGTGGACGAAGCCCTGCGCGATGCCGTGTGCCAAGTGAAGGGCGCCCTGCTGGTCGGCGTTGTCTGCACCATCGGCGCGCGGCGAGATTGCCAGGCCGTTCCGCTTCTTGCCCCGCTGGCCGGCGATAAGGAACCCGCAGTCGCCGAAGCCGCTTTGTACGCGCTGGGACAAATTGGCAACAAGGAGGCTCTTGCGGCGATCCAAGCGGCCAGTGCGTCCGACAGCCTCAAACGCTATCGGTTTCACGCCATGTTGCTGTGCGCGGAACGGATGGCGGCCGAAGGTCAATCGACGGACGCATCGGCGGTGTACCGCGAACTGTACGAGCGATCCGGCGATGTGGCAGTCCAGATCGGCGCGCTCCGCGGCATCCTGACCAAGGACCCGGACAAGGCCCCACCGCTGGTGACGACGGCTCTACGAGCCGAAGACACCAAGCTCCGTCTGTCCACGGCCAAACTCGTCTGCGAACTTGGCGGGGCCGAGATCTTGAATCCTGTTCTCTCCGCATTGCCGACATTCTCTAAGGATGTTCAGACAGCGATCCTGGGTATGGTAAACGAAAAGGCCACTTTGCCCGCTGTCTTGGCGGCCGCCGACAGCGGTGAGGAAGACATCCGTGTGGCCGCATTGGGCGCAATAGGACGGCTCGGCGACGAAAGCGTCGTTCCGCTGCTGCTCCCGATCGCAACTGCAGGTGGCGGTAGCGAACAGGCGACAGCCCGCAAGAGCCTTCAGCAGTTGCGCGGCGCCGACGTTGACCGGGCCCTTGTCGCGGCCGCCCAGGACGGCGAGACGGCGCAAAGGATCGAAGCGATCCGAACGCTGGCAGCCCGAACTACGACATCTGCTATTCCGACTCTTCTGGAACTCGCTAACGACGCCGAGCAGACGGTGCGGATCGAGGCCGTTGGTGCGGTGGGTGCGGTGGCCGGATGCCAGGCTTTTCCACGGATGCTCCAGATCCTCACAGCAGCCGAATCGGAGAAGGATCGTGGCGCCGCCGAAAGGGCATCCGTCGCAATCGGCCAGCGGACGATGCCGATCTATCATGACTGGGCGGCCGAACGTGTGCTCACGTTCATGACCGACCAGAGTGCCGACGTGCGTTGCTCGTTACTCCACGTGCTGGCCACCATTCGATCCGACAAATCGCTCGATGGTTTACGAGAGGCGATCGGTGACGCCGATGCGTCTGTCAAGGATGCGGCCGTACGAGGTCTCGTGAATTGGCCGGACGCCGCTCCGATCGGGGACCTGCTGGAACTCGCGCGGTCAAGCGAGAGCCAGGTTCACAAGGTGCTGGCCTTGCGCGGCGTGACACGCATGGCCGTGCTGCCGGACAACCGACCGGCGCAACAAAAGGTGAAACTGTTGTCCGAAGCGATGAAGGTGGCCGCTCGCCCCGAGGAGAAGAAGTTGGTCCTGGGCGCGTTGGCCGAGATCGGCGATCCGACGGCGTTGGAGCTTGCCCTCAGCTATCTGTCTGACGAATCGCTCGAGGCCGAAGCCGCCGCGGCGGTGGTCAAGATCGCCAAGAGCGTGCAGAAGACGGACTTGAACGTGGCGGGCGCGGCGATACGGAAGGTCCTGGAGGTGTGCAAATCGCCGACTGCCCGCCAGCTTGCCGAGAGTTCGCTGATCGTTGTGGACCGGATGGTGAACATCGCTACGCAGGGCGCGGCCACCAGCCCGGACGATCTGGAAAAAGACGGGACGGCCAGCGGCGACCAGGCCGCCCTCGACGGCAATCATGGGACTTACTGGGACGAAGAGAACGATCAGCCGCTCTATCGCCTCGTAGTCACGTTCAAACAACCCGAGCGGATCGCGGCCCTGAGTATCATCGGCTACGGGCACCACGATTACGCCCCCAAGGACTTCGAGGTCGTCTGTGACGGCAAAATGGTGAAGAAGATCGAAAACGCTCAATACGACGACAATTTCCTCGTTGTCAGCATCCAGGAGGTGACGGCCAAGGCCGTGGAGCTTAAGATCACAGGTTACTACGGAGCATCACCAGCCGTGCGAGAGCTAGGGATTTACCGGCCGGCACCGTGAGGACGTTTGCTTCGACGTAGTCAGTTTTGTTATCGTCGTTTAACCCGAAGCCGGAGGCGATGGCGGGCAGTGGGATAGACTGTCCACTCGCGGGGCCCGCCATCGCCTCCGGCTTCGGGTTAAACGAAGACTGCCGCGCTGCGGCTGCTTTCTCTGGGCTCACCCGGCGGAAGTGTAGACCTTGTTTGACGAAAGGGAGTATTCATGCCGGAAAAGATGATAAAGCTAAATCGACGGCGACTGCTGAAGACGGCGGCCCAAGCGGGCGCCGTGTTGGCAGCGCCTTATGTCATCCCTGGGGCGGCTTTGGGTATGAGCGGGGCGGTGGCCCCCAGCGAGCGAATTGTGCTGGGCGCTATCGGGCTCGGCGGTCGAGGCACCGGCGATCTGGGCTCGTTCATGGGCAACTCGGACGTGCAGTTCGTTGCCATCTGCGACGTGCGCAAGCAGCGGCGCGAGGCCATCAAAGCGATGGCCGACACCAAGTACGGCAACACGGACTGTGCCATGTACCGGGACATGCACGAAATCCTCGCCCGGCCTGATATCGACGCCATGCTGATCGCTACCGGCGACCGGTGGCACACAATGGCCTCGATCACGGCGGCCAAGGCGGGTAAGGACGTATATTGCGAAAAGCCGTGCTCGATGACCATTAGCGAGAGCCGGGCGCTGGCCGATACTTACCGGAAATACGGGCGAGTTTATCAGGCGGGTACCCAGCGTCGCAGTATCGGCAACTTCATCTTCGCCGCCGAATTGGTTGCAGCCGGCAAGCTCGGCAAGCTTCACACGGTACACGCCAACACTCGGCCCCCGACCACCAGCCACCACTGGCTGCCGGCCGAACCCCAGCCGGCGGTGGGCGAGTGCGATTGGGACAGGTGGCTTGGGCCCTGCCCGTGGCGTCCGTACAACTCGCAGTACGTCCGTGGCCGGTGGCGAGGCTTCTTCGATTTCCACGGCGGTGGGATCCTGGAATGGGGCGCTCACACGGTGGACCTCTGCCAATGGGCTGCCCAGAAAGACCATACTACACCCGTCGAATACGTGCCGAACGAGGGAGGCGCCGTCTGCACTTACGACGACGGCCTGAAGTTGGTGATGCGCAGCGATGGCTGGATGGGCATGGGCACGTGCAGCGCTCGATATGAAGGCGACGAGGGTTGGATCGAAACGGGCGACAGCGGACAATTCGCCCTCGAACCGGAATCGCTCCGTACCGAGCGAACCGTTTTCACTCGGCGAGGGACCGATCCCGCCACGCACATCCGCAACTTCCTTGATTGTGTCAAAACGCGCAAAGCGCCAAATGCGAATTCCGACGTCGCCGCACGATCGCACGTAGCCTGCCACGCGGCCTACATCGCCTGGCAACTCGGCCGAACACTGAAGTTCGATCCGGTCAAGGAGGAATTCATCGGCGACGACGAAGCCAACCGCATGGGGTCACGAGCGATGCGCGATCCGTGGCGAATTTGAGAGTACAAGTTGTGGCCGGTCTCCCTCACGTTGTGGCCGGTCTCCTGACCGAGCCACAGGCCCGACCGCAGGTCTCCCGACATCGGAGGAGGCCCCCCGGCCCACGGACAAACTGAACGAGGAGAATAATCAAATGCGTTTCACAAAGCCCATTCCAACACTAACCGTGGTCGCCTGTCTGCTGGCCACGATACCCGTCTCGCTGCGTGCGCAACAATCACCCCCCGCCGAGGGCGACGAAGCGGCGTTGATCGCCGTGCTTGAATCGGACGCGCCGGTCTTCGACAAAGCGAAAGCCTGCCAGCAGTTGGCCGTGATTGGCACCAAGGACGCAGTCCCGGTGCTGACCAAATTGCTTTCCGACGAACAGATGTCTCACTATGCCCGCTTCGGCCTGGAGCCGATCCCCGATCCGTCGGTCGATGAGTCGTTCCGCGCTGCCTTGGGGAAGCTCAAGGGCGGAATGTTGGTTGGCGTGATCAACTCGATCGGCATGCGACGCGACGCGAAGGCAATCGGCGATCTCGAAGGACTAATGGGCGGCTCCGATTCGGCCGTGGCCGGCGCCGCAGCCGGCTCGCTGGGGCGTATCGCCACGCCCGAGGCAGTCGCGATTCTCACGGGCGCGCTGGACGGTCCCGAGTCGTCACGGACTGCCGTTGCCGACGCGTGCTTGACCGCCGCTGATACATTGATCGCCGCGGGCAAGCAGAACGAAGCTGTCGCGATCTACGATGCCATGCGCGAGGCAAATCTGCTCAAGCACCACGAAATCGCCGCCCTTCACGGTGCCATCCGCGCCCGTGGCGCTGATGGCATGCCGCTGTTGCTTGAGTGCCTCGGCTCGGCCGACAAGGCCCTGTTCCGCGTGGCTCTCCGTATGGCTCACGAAATTGGCGGTCCCGAAGTGGCCAAGACGTTGATGCAGGCGTTGGAATTGCCCGCGGCGTCGGAGATATCCACCGACGAGGTTGTCATCAAGAAAGCAGAATATGGCGCGGGCGACAAGCAAGTCGACGTGACCGAGCAAGTGATCGCCGCTGTGCGGAGCGGTTCTCCGATCGAAGCGTCCAACAGCTTGGCGGGCGATCCGGCTCCAAGCGTGGTCAAGCAACTGCGGGTCGTGTTCGTCAAGGGCGGCCAGGAGCAGACCGTAGTGGTCCCAGAGAAAGAGCAATTCTCGCTTGAGGGCCATGTGTCTCAACATCCACGGCAGGTGCTGTTGATCTACACGTTGGGAGATCTCGGGCAGGAGGCCGCTTTGCCGGTTATCCTCGAAGCGGCCGAGAGCAATGCCTGGGATATTCGTCGTGCGGCGATCGGCGTGTTGGGCAGCCTCGGTGACGCATCCGCAATGCCCGTGCTGCTCGCCACAGCCGTCGACGAAGGTGGATTGGCGGAGGCAGCGTTCGACAGTCTCAGGCGACTGAAAGGACAGGATGTGGATGCGGCCGTGGCCAAGGCGTTGGACGGCGCCGAGGGCGCGAAACGGGTGACTCTGATCCGGCTCGCCGGCGAACGCGGCATCGCGTCGGCTGTCCCCGCCTTGAAGCAGGCAGCCGACGATGCGGACTCCGAGGTCGCTTTGGCCGCAATCCACGCGCTGGGCACCACCGTCGGACTTGACGATCTGCCAGTGCTGATCGACCGCTTGGTAGATCCGGACTCATCGGATGAAGGTGCCGCGGTCAAAGATGCTCTGAAGAAGGCGGTGTTGCGCATGCCGGACCGCGATGCGTGTGCCACGGCACTGCTAGCCAGACTGTCGGCTGCGTCCGTGACTGCCAAAAGCGATCTGCTCGAACTGATGGGCGTGGTTGGCGGACAAAAGGCCCTGGACGGCGTATCGGCAGCCGCGAAAACCGGCAGCGAGGAGGTCCAAGATGCGGCTACTCGCGTACTGGGCGGATGGATGAGTCCGGACGCAGCCCCGGTGTTGCTCGATTTGGCCCAGAAGGGCAGCGACAAGTTCAAGGTCCGAACACTGCGGGGCTACATCCGCATCATTCGCCAGTTCGGTCTCCCGGATGACCAGCGACTTGCCATGTGCGAAACGGCGATGGACGTGGCCACGCGAGATGACGAGCGGCGGCTGGTGTTAGACGCCCTGACGCGGGTTCCAACTGCAGCGGCCATGAACACGGTCGTAGCACATATGGACAACCCAGGCTTGAAGGAGGCTGCCGCCGCGGCAGCCGTTGTGATCGCCGAAAAGCTACTCGGCTCCAATCCCGCCGTGGTAGTCGAGTCGATGGAAAAGGCCCTCGAAGCAACCAGCAACGACGAACTGGCCAAACGCGCCCGATCGTTGCGAAATCGTGCGCGGAGGAATCTGCGGTAAGTACCCGATCAGAAGTCCGTGGCCAAGAAGAAACCCGGCTTTTCCGAAAATGCCGGGTTTCTGGCCCGAGTGATTTTCGTCATTGGACATTCGACATTACTCGTTTGAGAGGAGGCGTTCCCATGACAGCATCTTTTTCCCGTCGAGCTTTGGTTAAGCAAACGGCGATGGCCGCTGGAGCAGTTGCCGCGGCAACTGTCGTTCCGCGGCACGTCTTGGGCGGTCCGCGGCAGATCGCGCCTAGCGAGAGGATGAACATCGCCGGAATCGGCATCGGCGGTATGGGCGCAGGAAACTTGCGCAACATGGAAACCGACAACATCGTGGCGCTGTGCGACGTGGATAAGAACTACGTTGCCCGTACGATTCAACGTTATCCGGACGCGAAGCTCTTTGTCGATTTCCGCGAGATGCTAGACAAACAGAAGGATATCGACGGCGTCATGATCGCCACGCCCGATCACACGCACGCGGTGATCTCGATGGCGGCCATGCGCGCCGGCAAACACGTGTACTGCCAGAAGCCGCTGACGCACAACGTCTACGAAGCCCGCACGCTGGCCAAAACGGCAAAAGAGGCGGGCGTGGCGACGCAAATGGGCATCCAAGGCCACTCGGGCGAGGGTATTCGACTGATCTGCGAGTGGATCTGGGCCGGACTGATCGGCGAGGTCCGCGAAGTCGATGCTTACTGCAGCCTGACGTACTATCCTTGGGGCCACGCGTCATGGAGTTCGCAGTGGTCCGAGCGGCCAAAGGAAACGCCACCGGTACCGACAGGATTGGATTGGGATCTTTGGATCGGTCCAGCGCATATGCGGCCTTACCATCGTGCCTACCACCCACGCACCTGGCGGTGCTGGTGGGACTTTGGGTCGGGAATGATGGGCGATCGCGGCGTGCACACGTTCGACCCGATTTTCTGGCCGTTGAAACTGACGGCGCCGACCAGTATCGACGCGACCACCTGCGGCAACACGCCGGAGGTACATCCGCTTTCGGCGATCGTCACTTACCACTTCCCGGCTCGCGGCGACCTGTCGCCCGTGAAACTCACGTGGTACGAAGGCACACGGCCGCCGCGGCCCGCCGATTTGGAGGACGGCCGAAGGCTGCCTGCTGAAGGCGGCGTGGTGTTCAAGGG
>JACKQG010000415.1_pt2 | contig 24387 bp, 25 predicted proteins | sample 8237621 | NCBI WGS metagenome assembly JACKQG01 (sample SAMN15677084, study PRJNA649215) | marine metagenome | biome: marine; feature: Black Sea; material: saline water; isolation source: suspended particulate matter (SPM) from the Black Sea western gyre | collected 2013-06-09/2013-06-10 | depth... | reverse complement strand
TCCGAAGTATCGATGGCGATCACTGCTTCCACGTTGACCACATTGGCTGTTTTTGTACCGGTGCTGTTTGTGCCGGGAATCGCCGGCGAACTGTTTAAAGATATGGTAGTTACAATATGTTTTTCTTTATTGGCATCACTAATTGTTGCCTTAACTTTAGTACCGCTTTTAGCCTCGCGGTTTTTAGTATTAAAAGATACTTTTGAAAATAAGTCAAATGTTTTTTCACAAGTGTTTACAAAAGTGAAAGCAGCAATTACCAGGTTCTTGTCGGGTTTGAAAAATACATATAGCACAAGCCTTGGATGGGCAATTAATCACAGAAAGACGGTGATTGCAGTTACCTTTGTTGCTTTTGTACTGTCGATAATTATTTTTGCTACCAGTGGCGCAGATTTTTTTCCGCACTCTGACCAGGGATTTATCATATATCGGGTCAACAGGGCGCCTGGCACCAGCCTTGATGAAATGGATAAATCAATGAAACAGATTTCCAAAATCATACAGGAGGAAGTTCCCGAAGCTGAAAATATCAGGTATGAATTTGGACAGGGCGAAGGATTTGCAGCATTGTTTGGCGGCGGTAAAACACATTCGGGCGAGATGGGAATTAAGCTGGTTAAATTAAGCGAACGCAAGAGACGTCAACGAGAGATAGATGAAGCTTTGAAGGAAAAATTTAAAGATATTCCCGGTGTTGAAATCAAGTATCAAGACCAGGGGATGAGTCAAATGTTTGGCGAGGGAGACATTGTTGTTGAAATTTTTGGCTTCGATCTGGTAAAATCCAAGCAAATTGCCGATCAAATTAAAAAAATAGTTGAGAAAATACCGGGGACTTCACAAATCGAAATAAGCATTGAAGAGGCAATGCCTGAATTGAAAATTGAACTGGACCGAAATCGCATTTCGGATTTAGGGTTATCAACAGCCATGGTTTCGCAGACGATTAGCTCAAATTTATTGGGCACGGTTGCATCAAGATATCGCGAGGGCGGTGATGAATTTGATATCCGGGTTCAGGTGGGGAAAAAATACAGGCAAAATAAAAAGGATATTGAAAACCTTTTGATTGTTGCTCCCAACGGCGCCAGGGTTCCTTTAAGAGCTATTTCAAAAGTTGTCAGCAGCAAAGCGCCAACAGAAATCACCAGGGAAGACCAGGAGCGAGTGGTAAAGGTTTCCATGATGGTTACGGGGAGAGATCTGCGAGGTGTCACTAAAGAAGTTGAACAGGAAATTAAAAAAGTTGTGTTGCCGCGTGATTACCGGTTGGAAATAAGCGGCATGGCAGAAGAGCAACAGGAATCATTTATGTACCTTGGTATCGCCATGATAGTCGCCATTCTTTTAACTTATATGGTAATGGCTTCCCAATTCGAATCAATGTTAGACCCGTTTGTAATTTTATTTACAATTCCACTTTCCCTGATTGGCGTGGCAATATTTCTATTCGTAACCGGAACTAATATTACGGTGATGGCGTTAATTGGAATAATTATGCTGGTCGGCATCGTTGTAAATAATGGGATAGTGTTGGTTGACTATATGAACCAGTTACGTCAACGTGGGAAGGAGTTGATTGCTGCTGTTCAAGAAGGAGGTGAAACCCGAATGCGCCCGGTATTAATGACAGCGCTGACCACAATTTTAGCAATGGTACCACTGGCATTGGGACTTGGTGAGAGTGGAGAAAATTGGGCGCCATTGGCACGCTCGGTGATTGGCGGCTTATTTGTGGCTACGTTTTTAACTTTATTTGTGGTGCCGGTGATTTATATTGTTGTTGAGAGAAAATCTGAAAAATTCAGGGTGAAAAGAGAAGCAAAGCGACAGAAAATATCGGCAGCGGTAAATGTCTAAGGTTTTACTATTTGATGTGCTTAAAATTAAGGTGCTATCAAATAAAAAAAAGTATTGACTTTTTAAAAAAAAATAGTTATAATAACTTAAAATGGTAATCTAAGAAACAGATAACTAAATAATTAGTATTAACAATTAAATAAATAATTAGTATTAACAATTTTATGGAGGGAGACAAAGAATGTTAGAGCTTTATCTCAAAGGTGGTTTCATGATGTGGCCGATTCTTGCTTTTTTTGTTTTAGGACTGGCAATCAGCTTAGAAAGAGCGTGGAACCTGACAAGAGCTACAGTAAACACTCGTAAATTCATGGTAAAAATTCAAACAGCCTTGAAAGAAGGCGGTGTTGACGCTGCAAAAGAAGTTTGTGAAAATACACGCGGTCCGGTTGCTTCTATTTTTCATGCTGGACTCTCACGTGCTGATCATGGAATCGAACAAGTTGAAAAATCTATTATGAATGCCGGCTCTATTGAGATGGCTTTTCTCGAAAAAGGATTGGTCTGGCTGGCTACTGTAATTAGTGTTGCCCCGATGCTTGGATTTACCGGAACTGTCTGGGGCATGATTCGGGCATTCGATGATATTGCTGCAGCAAATGATATTTCCCCGACCATCGTTGCAGACGGTATTTCTGTTGCCTTGTTAACAACTATGTTTGGTCTTATTGTGGCAATTATTATTCAGTTTTTCCATAACATATTTGTTTCCCGAATCGATAACTTGATTATTGATATGGAAGAAAGTTCTGTAGAATTGGTTGACACTTTAATTGAACTTGAGAAAGGCAAATAATAATCTTCTTTAAGAGGAGAAAAAGAACATGTTGGTAGATAAAAAAAAGAAGAAAAGATCTGCGGAGATTCCAACATCATCATTAGCAGATATGGCCTTTCTCTTACTCGTTTTTTTCCTTGTTACAACGACTATCGACGTTGATAAAGGAATCGGTTTGGTTTTGCCGCAAAAAGGTGAGACAATTGAGGTTAGAACGAAAAATATTTGCAACCTATTGGTGAATGCCGAAGGAAAAGTGATGATTGATGATCAGGTTATTGAACCGGTCATGATTAAAAGTATCATCCAAAGAAAATTAATTGAAAACGACAAGCTAATTGTTTCAGTAAAAACCGACGCGGCAACTAAATATCGGTATTATATTCAGGTTTTGGATCAGCTTAAACAGGCATGGGGAAATAAGAAAACACGAATTTCAATTGCTGAACCTGAACGGTAAATTTATTTATATTTTGTTAAAGATGAAAATATTAACAAGGAATTAAGGAGAAAACGGCTTTGGAATTTAAGAAAAAAAGTAAAGCAGAATGTGGCATTCCAACAGCTTCAATGCCCGATATCGTTTTTATGCTGCTCATTTTTTTCATGGTGTCAACTGTTTTTAAAGAATTTCGTGGCATCCCCATCCGCTTGCCGTCTGCACAGAAAATCGAAAAGTTACCTGGCAAACGGAACGTCGCCTATATTTGGGCTGATGACAGAGATAGGGTCTCAATCGACGATAATTTTGTCGAGATAAGAGAAATATCACGAATTATGTATGATAAATCAGTCGATGAACTATCCCCGTTGAGGGTAGTCTCCATGAAAATAGATGAACGGGCAAAAATGGGACTAATAACTCAAATTCATGAGGAATTGCGGGAAGCTGGCGGGGCTGCCCTGAATGTAAATTATTCCACAAAAACTGCAAGTAAGTGAGGTGAATAGTCATGGCGAGAATAAAAAATCCAGAAGTTGATTTAAGGTTGAAGTACAAAAAAGTCATCGAGTTCACCCTTGTGCTTTCTCTACTTTTGTGTATTTTTATGTTTCAAGCTTTTAAGAAGTTTGAACACGAAAAAACTGACTCAAATATAGAAGTGCAAAAAATTCAAGCGGAAGAAATTCCACAAACACAACAGGAAAAATTACCACCGCCGCCATCTCGTCCGGCGATTCCCATCGAGAGCGAGAGTGAGGATATTCCTGAAGATGCAACAATGGAAGAGACCGACATCGATTTTGACGAAGTGCCTCCTCCGCCGCCTCCACCGCCTGATGACGGTCAGATACAGTTTATTCCGTATGATGAGCCTCCACATCCGATTGGTGGGTTTACTGCAATTCAGAAAAAATTAAAATATCCTGAAATTGCTCGAAAAGCTGGAATTGAGGGCACAGTCATTATTTATGCTAAAATCAACACACAAGGTATTGTCATAAATACGAAAGTAGTTAAACCGCTTGGAAATAGCGGGTGCAATGAAGCTGCAATTAAGGCAATTAAGCAGGTTAGATGGAAACCCGCAATGCAGCGTGATAAACCTGTAACAGTTTGGGTGAGCGTTCCTGTTAAGTTTAAATTGAGATAATTGTTGTCTTTATAATCGGATGACTTAATTTTTGAGCGGTATATAATTTATTATATACCGCTTTTTTATTACAGGTATCAGGCAGTTAAATAAAAAAAATTGCCCAACGGATGAGCAGCCAACGGATTTTGCCAACTGATTACTGTAGATTTTTTTAAGTCAGTCGTAAAATGAAGAAAATCTTTTTGGTTTATAAAATGCCCTAATTTGTATCCGTTGGCTGCTCGTCCGTTGGGATTTTTAAGTCCAATCTTCACTGACACATGATGAACTGTCACCTCTCTTAATTAAAATGAAATTAATTTTAAAAAAAATACTCATCATATTAACAATTATTTTTATTGTTTGTCTGAACTGCTTAAATCCTTTTGCACCAAAACTGGTGGACTCCAACAATGAAGATCTGATTATTACCGAACAAAAAACACCGGACCAGGTTTTAGATAACTTTAAATATTCCTACGTCTTTAAAGATTCGGTATTATACAGTGAGCTTTTAGACAGTTCTTTTGTATTCATCTATTTTGATCCGAATATTGAGTCATCGGGCAGATTTGTAAGCTGGGGCAGGGACATCGATTTAAAAACCACCGGGAGGCTGTTCAGGAATTATGATGTTATTGATCTTATCTGGAATAGTACGATATATTCTTTTAATGAGGAAGATCGTGCAGAATATTCCAAAAGTTTTCATCTTTCATTGATAAAAGATAATGAAACAGTGAATATTTCAGGCAATGCAATTTTTATTTTTAAAAAATCCGAATATGATAAAAAGTGGCGTATCATTCAATGGAAGGATGAGTCTGATTTGTAATTGTTATAAAAAAATCCCACTGATTTTCTGTCAGTGGGATTTTTTTATTTACATCCATTTCTTAAGAAAAACAAAGCCACTCAATTAATCTTTGAAAAGTTAAACGGGAAAATCGTTGTTAGTTCTCCTGATGGTATCGGCGGAAATTTTAAGCGTTTAATCAATGCCAACAATTCCCGCTGAAATTGTGGGTGGTCAATTGTAGCTTCAATCACTTTTGCTGATTTCACAAAACCATTTGCTGCAATTGTAAATTGAATGGAGATTTTACCGCGTAAATTTGGATTTCGTTTTAGATATTTTTCGAAAATATATTGCATCTGTCCCTTGCGAGAAAGAACAACATCCATGATCGATTGATCCGATCTCTGCCCCATTGCCTCGCTGCTGCCGGATACTCTTTGCGGTTTTATCAAATCCACTTTTGCTTTCTTTTTTAATGTAACCTGGGGGACTTCTGCAACCATATCGTCGAAAATATTATCAATGCCGCCTATTCCACCAGTCCCAATCAATTGGTCAAATGGATCGATTTTATCTTTTGTGTTACCTTTTCCAACTTTAAGATTTGTGCCACCGCTCAGTATATCGTCAAGCTGGGTGATCAATCCTTTATCGACCAATGCATCTACGATGGAACTGGTTTTACTGCTCGATCCGGTGCCTCCAATCAGACCGAGTAATCCTGCTGAAGCCGCCGGGTTGCCTCGCCGAGAGCTACTTCCCTGTCTTTTATTGCTGCTCTTGTTTGATGATTTGGCTTTCTTTTCCGGGGAAGACTTATCCGCATTTTCAGCATTTTCTAAATTAGCCCCAGAAGTGGAACTTTCATCAGTGAACAACTCTTCAGGAGGTTTAACGATAAATTTTGCCAACCGTTCAGGCATTTTTTCTATATCAAATTTCTTGGCGATATTCACTTTATAATCTTTTAATCCATAAATGACGAACGCATTCAAAACAAAAACAACCAGGAAAATAAATTTAAATAACAAATCCGAAACCAGCGATTTTGATGTGGCTCGAACCCAGGAATATTCCGGGGTGCGATAAACCATTGCAGGTTGTTTCTTCTGGACGATATGTTGAAAAGAAAACTCAATTTTCGTGTCACCAACATTAATAACGCCGGTTTTGCTTTGTGTGAGTTTAAGTAAGTAAGCGTTTTGTTTTTGCGGCAAAATATCGTGTTTAACCAGGTCGTTGATATGAAGTGTGGATTTGCCTAAGGTAACTTCTCCGCTGATAAATGGTTTTATGTTGACCAGGTAAGAACCATTTTTTTGAGCAAACAGCGTGTGGTGTTTTGGGTATTCTGTACCATAAAGGATTAAATCATTATTACCGCTCTGCCCCACGGTAAATTTCCCACCTTGTTTAAGGATGAATTGCCGTGATTGTTTGGAGCGAGTAATATTTAATACTAAGGGTTTATTTCTTTCAGCCATTTAATTTTTATTTTTGATTATAAGGTTCAATTATTTAATAAAGAAACAAAACTAATCAGGTTTTGTAACTGCCAACATAATATCATTAAAACCAACTTGCCCACATGTGTACATAATTTTTTTTATCACCAGGTAGGGAAGCTCCCGATCTGCCTGGATGGAGATTTTACCTGTAAATCCAATACCTGTTGTACTAATGGCTCCAACTCTTTCACTTATTTGTCTTTTTCTTTTCAAATCATTCATCAACTGCGGGATTAAATTTTGGCGACTCCTCATTACCTCACTGACTTTGGCAACTTCATGGCCATCCATTAGTATCAAATCTTCAGTGACTGCCACAATTGAAGCTGTTTGGGGTGATTTCTGTGCGGATGATTCCGGAAGTTTCAAATCCGGTGAAACTGACATAATTTCACCCTCGGCTGAATAACTTTTTAACAGGAACACCAACAGAATTGTAAACATATCAATCATTGAAGTTAATTTCAGTGTGATTTGAGTGGTTCGTTTGCTTCTTTTTGCATTTGCTACATGAAATGTATAATCATTTGTTTCAAAAATATCCATTATAAACTCTAAAATGATTTTTGATATTAAAACGAATTAGCCTGATAATGAGACGTTTGGAAAGCCAATCTCCCTGCATCTGTCCATTACTTTTATAATTATGTCATATTTAACTTTAGCTTCGGGTGCAATAAATATATCTTCTGCATGGGGGTGCTTGTTTTTTATTTGTTTTAATTGTTCGACAATTATATCATAGTTATATTGATTGTTAATTTTATTAACAGGTTTAAATATGAATCCCGGGCTTTTTAATTGAAATCCTGTTTCTTTTACTGACAGCAAAATTGCCACAAGATTTTTTGGTGTTTCCTGTACCTGTTTCGCCCGGTTTTTGCCTAACGTTGGTAATGAAATCTCAACAATTGCTAATCGAACAAATGCCGCGGTTAAAAGTAAAAAGGGAATCAACAACAAAAAAATATTCATCACAGGGATGATGTTCACATCAACATCTTTGATCCGTCTTTCCCTGCCGATTGATTTTTTAAGATTCATTCTATTTACCCTTTTTGGTTTTTGCGGCGATTAACCTTTTATATATTCGGGCGACATTTTGATTAATCTCATCGATCAATTCATTCGTTTTTTCTTGAATAATTGAATAGCCGATCATGCAAGGGATTGCGGCGATTAAGCCAAATGCAGTTGTATTCATCGCTTGAGAAATTCCACCGGACAACAGCGTTGCTTTCATCGATGCATCTGCAGAAGAAACAGCTTCAAAGGATGATATAAGTCCAAAAATTGTTCCCAGCAAACCCAATAGCGTTGAGATATTAGCAATCATAGATAGGTATTGCGTTCTTTTCTCCAGTTTAGGAATTTCTGCCAGCGCTGCTAATTCAAACGCGTTTTGAATATCGGCTGCGCTTTTATTCGCTTCTTCAAGACCGGCTCTTGTTACTTTTGGCAAAGCAGCATTTGACACGCTGCAAAATTCAATGGCGCTTTTTATGTTATTATGCTGGACAAATTCCAACACACGATTAACAAATGCATTGTTATCAATCCGATTTCTACCGAGAATAAAAATTGCACGTTCAACCATTATTGCTATTCCGGTTATAAGTACCACAAGAATAACGTACATGAACGGTCCCCCGGCTCTGAAAGCAGTTACTATAAAATCCAAAGTTAAAACCTCCTGTTAAATTGTTTCCTGGCGCTAATTGGTTAATTTTGTTGTTCAACTCAAACTTAGGAAAATAACTCAATTAGGTAATAAGTAAAATAGTTAATTGGGAGTGGATTCATTAAACAATTACCTTATTACCCAGTTACCTAATTACCCTTATCTCCCCAAATACTACAGATTTTTTTATGAATTAATTGCCTTTTCTATAAAATGAGTAGTAAACTATCACATGTTTTTCTACCACTCAATGTGGTCCCTTTTTATAGCTTGTTTTTTTCTTACTTGTTTAATGCTGTTTTTTTCAACATTTCTAAATATATGGTCAAAAAAATGACGATTGATCTTTAGTCCGTCTGCTTTTGGATCGCCTGATTTGTAGAAAAAAATTGCTTGTGGTTTAGCAACTGATCCATAAATCTGTACTTGTTTAACAAATACTTTAACTGCATCTTTCGAAATTTTTGATTTGTCAAGTTGCTGTTTCTCATTCGAGTCATTAGCTTTCGCCGGCTCTGCCATGGCTGGTTTGGATTCAGAATTGTTGGTTGCGTAGATTTCACCAGCGCCTAAAAGAAAAAGCGCAGCGATAGATAACAGCAGCCCCCGCATGATATACCCATGTTTGACTTTGTTCATATTATTAACTTTTTTCATAGAGTACTTCCTTTAGTGTGTTTTGTTGGCACAATCATAGGTTTATTTTGTTTTTGAGTAAGTTCGGGTTGAGTTAATCCCAGGTCAACATTAAGTTGATCTGCCCGTTCTTGACTTAAATTTACCCATTCATTCTGAATATTATTTTTGTTAGCGTTTGTGATATTCGCTTTGTAAAAATCAAGCGCTTTTTGTTTCATAGAATTTACTTGACTGTTTATTGCTTCCGAATATGTTTGTTTTTCTTGTTCTGTATATTCAGATGGTATTGGTGCATTCTCAACAGTCTCGCCTAAATGCTCAAAAGTCATACCCATTTTATATAATGAAGCAGTTGTCCAATCAGCTACCTGGTATTTGCTCGCTTCGAGATATTCTTGAATAACTACGCTTAGAAGTTTTGTTTTTTTATTCATGGAAACTTTCAGCGGCGGAACAATTTTAACCTGTTTGTATTTTTCAAAATTTATTTCTGCGACCATAAATTGTGCTTTAGCCGGCAAATATTCAGCCACCGGAACACGTTTCCTTCTTAATTCGTTAAATTTTTGAACAGTCAGTTTAAATTCAGTTAACGCGCTGCTTTTTGGTCCCTGGTTATAAGAAATTTCTCCAATTTTGTATAATGCCTCAATATAATCATCAGGGTCTGCTTGTGCGAACCGATTTGTATAATCGCGATAAGCTTGTTTGCATTTGAACCATAAATTTAACAACTCGTAGCAATTCGCAGCGCTTAACAGGGCTCGAGGAGCAAATTTTGAGCCAGGGCATTGATTCACTAATTTCATATAATTATTTAGTGCTTGCAGCCATTTTTCATTTTTCTCGTAAAGCAACCCGGTCTTAATGAGAAGTTCATCTTTGAAAGCAACATTGGGCTGTTCTTCTAACATCCGTTCGTAAGCCCTGATAGCTTTCTTTATATCACCCGCCTCTTCAAATTGATTTGCTGCTTGAAAAATAGCCGCCTTAGCAATTTTTTCATCCCCGGTGCTAAAGGCAAGTTTTAAAAAGTTTACCGCTGCCTGGTTTGTTTTGCCTTTGTCTTTTAAATTTTCAGCCACTTTGAATTTGGCTGTTGCAACCATTTTTTTTGCTCTCTTTACATATTGAGCAGAGTCAGGGAAAGCGTCCGCTAAATTATTGAACCATTTCTCTGATTCAGCATATTCTCCCATTTTAAGATAGCACTGGGCAATCATGTTTATAGATTGACCATAAAACGGGGATTTTCGATATTCCGGACTGACAGTGATCTCATAAATCTTTGCCGCCATACCCCACTTATTTAATTCATAAAGAGTTTCCGCGTATTTCATTAATACTTCTAACACGTTCTTGCTGCCGGGAAGTTGCCGGATAAAATCATTACAAGCACGAAGGAGCTTAAATTGCGCTTCATTGCTTACCTTTACAGGCATGATTGTTTCGCCGCCGCCAATGAAATCTTCAATATAATAAGTCGCCGAATCTTTGGCAGCCGTATCGTCTAATAATTGATAATACGATAATATTCTATTATAAGCAGCATCTTCAAAAAATTCATTATCGCCATAATAAGTTATCACTTTATAATATTCATCAGCAGCTTTGTCGAATTCACTAATTTCATAATAACACTCGGCTAAATAATAATTTACCCGAAAAGCTTTTTCACTGTCTCTGAATTTTATTAAAAAATCTTCGTGTTTTTCAATTGCCAGGTTATATTCTCTTTCCCTGTTTTTTTCCTGCGCTTTTGCCTGGTAATGTGTGCCCAACGAATATAACATTTCTTCGGAGAGTGTAACTGCATCGTCTCTCGTTTTTCCTTCAGGGTGCTGTTTTAACCAATCACTATTAGGTCCATATTTTTTCACAAAAACATCTTTAGCTCTGGCTGCAAGGTCTTCATCCATGCCGTTTTCAAAACACTGAATGATCTCTTTTTGAATCAAAGGCGCCTCAGAATAAAAAGGATATAATTCGAGCAGCATCTGGTAAGTGCTTATTGCCTCATTATAAAAATTTCGTTTTTTATAGATATCTCCCATTTTTTTTAGCACATCAATGGCATAACTTTGTGTTTCATCTTTACTCAAAAGATCTTTGATCCTTGCAGGTCCTTCATACTCCGTTAAAGAATGGGCAATATAGTCAATAGCCTCGTTTCTTACGTCAGCCTTGGTTTTCCCTAATAGTTCAGTATTCATTGTTTCCATTAATGTGATGTCACTGATCAGGTAGATAAAGGTGGAAATTGAATTGCTAAAATCATTAACATTAAAATAAGACCATCCCAATTTGTAAAGTGCGTAATTAAAATAGGGATTGTCCCATTTTTCCAATAAGTGTTCATATTGTTTGTTAGCTTTAAAAAAATCTCTTCTATTAAAATAATATTCTCCAAGCCTGAAATGTGCCTCTGAAAATTTCGGGCTGTCTGGTGTTTCAAAGATCAACTTCTGGAAGTAGTCTTTAGCTTTTTCCTGGTTTCCCTCGTCGAGATGAGAGATAGCAAGTCGATATAAAATTTTATCTTTTAAAGGAAAATTCGGATATTTCTCTAATAATTTGTAACATGTTTCAATCGTTTTTTTGTAACTTACTCTTGGCAAAATTGGTTCGCGAAAAGTCTCGCCCTTTTCATATTTTTCAATATCCAGATCATATTGCTCCATCTCTTTTGTGAATTCAAACCGGGATTTACTTGCGGTTAGTTCTGCTAAGTCCAACATGACATGGGGAATAAAAGGTTCATTTGGATATTTAGCGATCATTTGTTCCTGGTGACTGATCGTTTTATTTAAATTGGCAATATCAATTGTGTTTGTCGTGTCTTTCAGTTCATACTTCCTGGGAAATTTCGGTGACTTTATATTATTTATCGCCTGTCCAAAAACCTGGTTCGTCCCTGAAAATAAAATAGGTACAACTAAGAATAAGAAAATGTAATTCAATTTTTTATATACAGGCAATTCAAACGTTGGCATATTATTTCCGTTAATTAATTTAGGGGGGTTGGATAAAATAAGTTCTCCAAGGCGAATCATTATGATAATAGAAATCCGCCGAAGGAGGATTACCCGTTTTATCCCTCAAAATTTCTATTTTTTAATAGTGATGTAAGTTGAAATGTCCAAGTTATTTAATCCCCATTAGTTTCCCCGCAATACTGACATTTCTTTAAGAAAGAGCGCTCTTGATATTCCATATTCAGCACAGCTGCGCCAATCTTTACGAAGTTCCTTACGTTCCACCAATTTTGTTAATTCATCAATATTTTTTTTCATGAAGAGCAAATGATCTCTTTCATTTAAAAGATTGGCGATCATTTTTTCTCTAAAATCTTTTAGCTCTTTTTTCTTATTAATGAGATATCTCGGAATTTCTTTTCCTGGTCCGACCAGGGGCATGGCATCCAAAAGTTTTGTTTCTTCTACTAAAATTTTTACTTTTAATTCTTCGACACGATTGTTTTCTTGCCGCAAACTATTATTCACCTTAAGAAGCAAACCCGGCATATTCTTCTTTTCAGGGTAAAGATCAACTATTGTTTTATAGGCTTTCAGAGACTCATCATACTGACCCTGGTAAATATAAGCCTGACCTAATAAAAAATAGGATTCCTCAGCATTTGCTGTGTTCGGAAATTCTTTTGTGAGATTATTCAAATATTTGATAACGTTATTATAGTCTTCCAATTTTAAATAAGCCCATCCCAATCCCAAAAGCGCATCCTGGTAATGCTCATGTTCAGGTGATATTTTTGATAATTGGTAAATTGCAGCTTGAAAAGAATTTAATTCATAATAAATTAATCCTAAAGTTAAACGGGCATTATCAACAATATCTCGCCGCTCACCATTAATGATGGGTAGTGAAATAATTTTCTGAAAGTAATCAACAGCTACGGCAACATTGGATTTTTTCAAGTATGAGAGCGCCATGGTGTATAATGCGCTATCATAAAACTTACTGTGGTTATCAACTTTTTTAAAGATACTTACCGAGATGTCATAATTTTTTAGATGGTAATGGCATTTTCCGGCAATGTAGCGCGCCTCATCTAAAATGTTTTTATACCGGGCGGGTTTTTTTATTATTGCATAATATACTCTTAATGCTTGTTTGTAATCATTTTGTTGATAAAAAGCTCTTTCCAAACCAAGCAAAGCATCAGGAATATGCTTACTGTTTCTGTAATTTTTTAAAAGATAATTAAACATTCGGATAGATGCAAGCGTTAATTCTTCCTGAAATAGACAATGGCCCAAATAATTAACCACTTTATCCATCTTGCTAAATTGCGGAAAGAAATCCATAATTATAATGAATTCTTGTGCGCAGTTCCAATACTCTTCCCTTTTAAATAAACGAACACCTGTGTCGTAGATCTTATTGGCAAGCACTTCCATTTCTTTGTCGCTGCGAGTATCTTGTCGTGAAGTTGGCAATATTGCAGATACTCGTTTCGTTTTGGCAAAAACAGAGACGTCGCTAATAGCAGGCTGAAACATTATTATTATGGAAAGGCTCAAAAAAACAGCTTTTTTAAGAGATATGTTTCCAAAGTATTTAGAAGATAGCATAGCTGTCAACCCGATTTTTTCCCCGACCCATTTTTCTTTTTCTTCTTATCAAGTTCATCTTTCATTTTTTTTAAATCTTTTTTGACATTTTGTCGTTTCTTCTTAATCGCTTCTAATTTCCGCCGTTCTTCTTCACGTCTTTTTCTCTCAAGCTTGGCTGATTTATCAAAATACTTATAAACCGTAAAACGATGAGAAATACCGATTTTTAGCTCCCAGGTTGCATATTCCTTGTGAAAAATATCTAAATTTTTAAGAGAATCATATTTAGTAAAAGATAAATTAAATGCTATATTAACTATATTGTTCCAGGGGCCTAAGAAGCGGATTCCTTGGGTTATACGCATGGAGTTTTGGTTAAATTTTACCTGCGTCGGATTATTGAAAAAAACTTCTCCGGAATACTCAGTGTATAAATGTAGAGAGCGAATTGAATACTTGAATCCAGTGCCAAATAAAAGCTGATCGATTTTAGAATAAAAATATTCATCATAAATATTATGATCTATGTAACCAAAATTCAAATTGAATTTCAATGGCATGCTTGGCATTACCGGTAAAAAATCAAGCGATAATAACGCTTTAATAGCCCAGGCAGGTTTGTCTGTTGAGAAAACCTCGAAAGGGAGATTTGGTATCACGGCTGTTGGGAATTTATAAGTACCGGCTACTCCCAATTTAAATACGCTTGATGAAAGAGGCGTTAAATATTTCAGTCCGAAATGCGTATCACCAATTGTTCCGTAAAGATTCTGTTGGTCATCCCGGTGAGGCACAAAATTAACAAAACATTCCAAATAGTTTGCCAATCCAACGGTCAAATTTGTATTAAAATTGAAGTACTTTGTTAGCACCTTAGCGCCAGGTTCTTCTCTCATAAAAGATGACATGTTAGTGCTAAAATAAATATCAGCAGCTCTTATAGGATCAGCTTCTAAAACTTTGTATAATCCTTTCCCACCGCTATAAGAAATTTGGCATAAACCCGCATTTGTAAAAATTAAAGTAAAACTAAAAAAGAAAAATAAAATAAATTTCTTCAAAACCGAACCTTTTTGTGATTTTTAAATTGTTTCAATGAGTTATCAAAAAAAATATTTGATTTTTGTAAAAGAAAATATTAATTTGCTCTTGCTGAGCATAATATAGAGACTAAAATCCTTTCCTTTCTTTCAATTATTATGCCAAAAGTTTCAATTAATTTAAAATTCAATCGAAAGAATAACTGCTTGAAATTAAACAACTTGATAGGCATTATATCTTAATGTAAAATAAAAGGTTACGATTTAATAAAAATATAAGTGATTTAAATTGAAGCACTAAAGAATTTAAAATTAAAAATTGATCGAAAATTGAGCAGTTAAGTATTTCAAAATGAAATATAACCTTTTTAAATTTTTAAGGGTTAACTGTCATAAGTTGATACAGTCAAGGCACTAATAAATCAATTATTATTTATAACGAAAAATTTAAATCCTAGCGCGGCGAAACTGCAAAAAAAATTAACCACAAAGGACACAAAGAATCCATCCGCCGCGACGGATTCACCAAGAAAGAAAAAAAATAAAATGAATTTCTATTGATTTAAATTGTATTATCACTATTAAATTCGTATCATGTTTTTGTTCTTCTTTGAGTTCTTTGTGCCTCCTTTGTGACCTTTGTGGTAAAAATTTTTTTGCATAAAAAACGAAGATTTAACTTGTAATACTATAGAAGGATGCAAACCATTTTATAAAATAAATGTCTAATACATTGACAATTGGGAATAAAAGATGAATCAAGATGAAGAGCTTTTGATCCGAAAAGCGCAGCGGGGAAACATAGCAGCATTTGAAGAATTGGTCAAACGATACGAAGATAAGGTAATGTCCATTATCTTCAATATGCTGAATGATGCTGAAGATGCCCGGGATGTTTATCAAGACGTTTTTATGAAAGTATTTTTAACGATTAAAAAATTCAGATTTCAGAGTAAATTTTATACCTGGCTATTTCGAATAGCAGTGAATACATCTATTAATTATCGTAAAAAACGAACTTCTCAGCAGAAAGAAACGCTTGAGAATTACATAGAAGAAAACAAACATGATGCAGAAATTACTATTCAAAACAATTCTGATAACCCGGAGAAGCATCTGTTAGACATGGAATTAGGCAAACATATCCAGCGATCAATCAACCTCCTGTCGCCAAAACAAAAAGCGGTTTTTGTATTACGGCATTATCATGGATACAAATTAGCTGAGATAGCTGAAATCCTGAATTGTGCTGAAGGTACGGTTAAAAATTATTTATTTCGTTCCCTGCAAAAGTTGAAAAAAGAATTGAAGGAATTTAGATTGAATTAGTGAGGAGCTGTTATGAATCAATGTGAAAAATATCACCAATGGATGTGGTTACAACTTTACGATGAACTTAACGAAAACCAGAAAAGTGAGTTGAACGATCATTTGCAAGGGTGTCCTGATTGTGTGCTTAACTTAGAAGAAATAAATGAGTCAAAAATTCTGCTTGATACAAAAATCCAATTAAAGCCCACAGCTTCGTTTCTCGAGCAGAATCGTACCGAGCTGCACCAAAGGTTGTTATTAGCCACGCAACATAAATATAGAATAAATTGGAAGAAAAAAATGTGGGAGATGCTTTCTTTGAATTTTTCTCCAGCGCTGCGATTCTCTACAGCAGTGGCAATGTTATTAATTGGGATTTTGTTCGGTAACTTACTATTCAAAGCAGAACCACTGGAAGAAGACCTTGCAAGGCAGCAGTTTCCACCATTGTCAGAAACGAACATTGCCAGTGTTGAATCAATAGATTATAATCCTGATACCCGCCAGGTTGTGATGAAATTGAATACGACGAAACAGCTAACTGTTCAGGGTGATATGGAAAGACCGGAAATAAAACAATTGTTGGCGCGAACTTTAATCTCCGAAGAAAGACCAAACATTCGTTTAAAAACCGTTAGCGCCCTATCTTTGACAAGATCTTATGATGAGCACGTTATAAATGCCTTAGTAGAGGTTTTGGAAAATGATGAAAATCCTGGTATCCGTTTAAAAGCGATTCGGCTATTGACTGATACGCCTGTCAATACTTCAATAAAAACCGTAGTAACAAATGCCCTGATCCATGTGCTGTTAAAAGAAAAAAATTCAGCCATACGCAATGAAGCCATTGATGGTTTAAGTAAATTGAGAAACGGTTCGCTGGATCCGATTATTTTTAATGCAGCTAAAAATGACACCAGCGAATATGTTCGATCCAAAGCAGCAATTATGTTACAACGAACAGAAAATCCTGACGTGCCGGATTAATACAAGTGGCAGTGGCAGTAGCAGTGGCAGTTTTAGAGCTAACTGACTGCTACTGCAACTGCCACTTTTTTAAAATTAATACTTACTTTGAAATTTCATATTAATAATTAAACCAAAACTACTTTAAATTACTAACCGGAGGTACAAATTATGAAAAGCAAAATGTTTTTCTTCGTTCTTGTTCTTGTTTTAATTTCAACATTATTATTCGCGCAAGACCTTAAAAAAGCCGGGCGCTATTATGTGGCTGAAATTGAAAAGAAATTTGATGTTTCAAAAGGCGGTAATCTCATAATGGATGATATCCGCGGCGATGTTCACATTACAACATGGAACAAAAATGTTGTCCAAATTAATGAAACACGAAAAATGGATGTTTACACAGAGCATGAGGCAAAAGCTGTTTTGAAGGATTTAAAATCTATTTACAAGCAAAGCGGCAATACAGTCAAAGTAGGCGCTGAAGGCAGCTACCGCTCTTATATGAGCAGTAAATTCAAGATAGTTGTGCCAACCGTGTTTAATGTTGATGTTGACACAAAAGGCGGCGATGTTTCTGTTGCCGATCTTCAAGGTGAGGTGAAATTAAACACTTCTGGTGGTGATCTGAACATTAAAAAGATTGATGGTGTGGTAAACGCCAAAACTTCCGGCGGGGATGTAACAGTTGAAAAGACAACCAAAGACGTAACTGTTAAGACTTCCGGAGGTGATATTGAGTTACTTGATGTTGAAGGCGAAGTTAATGCCAAAACATCCGGTGGCGATATTGAAATAAAAAACAACAAGGCAAAAGTAGTCGCTAAAACTTCGGGCGGAACTATTGAATTGACAAATGTGGGCGCTGAAATTGACGCTCATACATCAGGTGGTGATATTATCGTTAACGGCAGTAAAGGATCGCTTGCTGTCAGCACATCAGGCGGTGATATTGAGCTTAAGAATATAAACGATGTGATTAATGCTAAAACTTCAGGCGGCGATATCGAAGCAGATAATGTTTTAAATGGAATCAAAGCAAAAACTTCCGGCGGTGATATTAAATTGGAAGACATTAAAGGATTTATCGAAGCAGCAACCTCTGGCGGAGATGTTGAAGCTGAAATGACTTTAACCGATTTTAGCAAAGATCACCATGTTACGCTGAGGTCGTCTGGAGGCAACCTTAAACTTTACATCCCGGCAAAATTGCCAGCCACAATAGATGCGACTATAAAAATAAGTGGCTCCTCAATGCGCGATTACAATATTCTTTCAGACTTTCCGTTTGCCATAGAAAATATCGATGACTCAAAAGACCGGCGTGGCAGACATGTTGACCTGATTCATAGTCAGGGGAAAATTAATGGCGGCGGTGATTTAATAAAACTTGAGACCAGCAACGGAAATATTGAAATAAGAAAATTAGGGAATTAGTTTATTGGGTAATTAGTGCTTATCTGAAGTTTGCATAATATTTTATTTTTAAAAGATTAATGGTGATTAGTCTTTGTAATTATCGAACTCACCCCCCGACCCCCTCTCTTGAGAAGAGAGGGGGAGTAACATTCTGAATTATAAATAGTTAACTATTGTATAATTGCCCCCCCCTTCTCTTTTTAAGAGAAGGGGGCCGGGGGGATGAGTTAAATAAGAACAATTCATAACACCATTAACTTATTATAATTCAAATGATTACTAACTGCTCGGACAGACACTAATTAGTATCTAAACAGTGAATTTCTTGCACAATGGGCAAAAAAAATCAACCGCCAACCGGCGGTCAGAGCCGCAAAGATTACGCAAAGAAAATCTAAAAAAAACTTTGCGATTTCCTGTACAGTTACCTTATTATTTTTATAAGGAAATACAGACTGTGCTTTGCGGCTTCGCGACTTTGCGTGAGATTCATTTCTATTCTGTTCTGGCTTGTCCATGTTTAATAATTGGAATTTAATAATCAATAATACTCTTATGAATTTTATCACCCAATTACCTTATTACCAATTAACCGAATTATCCATTAATTGTAAAGGGAGATGTGTAACAACCACATCTCCCTTTTCTTGTATAAAATTGAACTATTTCTGTTTTTTGAAGTACAAAATTTAACAGTAAAAAATTGTGAGAAATTATTTTTGGGGAAATTGAAATGAAACTTAAATCGATCCTGTTGCCGCTTTTTTTTCTTACCGTTGTAATCTTTCTCATGAATTCAATGAGCTGTTATACGACTTTCAAACATCCCCCGGTTTATACAGAAATGGAAGATTCAACCGGCTATTACCACACCGAAGAGGAGATATCCCTGATTGAGGATTGTTCAGCGTGTCATGAGCAGGAATCTCCTTACGTTGAATACTACGATAATACTTACACCGATCCGGTTTATGAACAAGATAATAGTTGGAACTACTATTTTGTTACTCCCTGGTGGTTCGATGAATCCTACTATTACGATGAGCCCCGACTAAAAACAAATTCGAATCGGATTGAGCCGACGAGAAGAAGGACGACAGATCGCCGCGATTCCGCGCCAATGCCACGCTACGGCACATCCAGAACCGACAGACCAGCGCTGGCAAAACCAAGTTCAAATAGCGGGAATTCTTCTGCTCCGGCTCCCCAGCCGCACAAAAGGAATGAGCGAAGACAAACTGTAACTCGTGATAAGGTTAAATCCAACAAACCAACCACGCCGCCACCGAAACGAGCGAAAAGAGAGAGTTCGGAAAAGGAAACCACCAGTAAAAAAGAGAAAAAATAGTTGTCTGTTTTTCTATGAAACTCGACAAATAACATTTTGAATTTTGAAATAAATCCGTCTTTTTTGCTGAGTCGGATTTTTTTATCTGAATAAATTTTCCGCTAAAAATGTGTGTTGAATTCAAGTTAGGAGGCGCTGTGGAGCAAAAATTAATTCAGGATATTAACCCTGGCAATAAAATTCTTTCCTTTTATATCCTTCGTAAAAAAGAGGTAAAACAAAAAAAATCATCCGGCGACACCTATCTCTCGCTGGAGTTTGGTGACAGCTCCGGGCGTATCACCGGTTCTTTGTGGAAAAATGTTTCGGAGACTAATAAAAAGATTCACACGTCTGACATCGTAAAAGTAAAAGGCAGCGTTATTACTTTTATGGACAAGCCCCACATAACGATTGAAAAAATCCGCAAAGCCACCACAAAAGACAATGTTGATCCCAAAAAATTCCTTCCCGTTTGCCCGGAGAATATTGAAGAAATGTTTGTAGAATTAAATAATGTATTAGCTGAAATTAAAGAACCGCAGCTCAATTCACTGATCAAATCATTTCTTAATGATAAGAATTTCTCAAAAGGATTCTGTCAAGCGCCCGGTGGAAAATTGTGGCATCATGCCTATTTAGGCGGACTGTTAGAGCATACGCTTTCTGTAGTTAAAATATGCCGCTACATTATTGAGCATTACAAAGGTGCGATAAAAACGGATATTTTATTAACAGCAGCTTTTCTCCACGACATCGGTAAAATAGAAGAATTTAGCATTGATGGCTTTATCAACTATTCCACACCCGGACGATTGATCGGTCACATAAACATTGGCTTTAACCAGGTGCTGGAAAAAATATCTCAAATCCCAAATTTCTCTGATGAAATTAGGCAGCAACTTGCCCATTGCCTGCTAAGTCATCACGGGGAAAAAGAAAAAGGCTCACCGGTCGTACCGCAGACGATTGAAGCATTGATGCTGAGTTGTGCTGATCAAATCGACTCATCAGTCGGCGCATTCCAGCGTATCATTGAAAAAGAAAAAGAGCCCGGCAAGGTTTGGAGTAATTATGTGAATTTGATTGATCGGTTTGTTTATTTGGGGGAGGATGAATGACGATTTAAGTCCGCTTTTGATCCGCTCATGAAATATCTAATTCTCTGCCAAAGATATCTCCATATCTTGTTGCTGGCTGCTATTCGATGAGTTGGGGGTCGGCATGATAAAAATGTGATAGCCATAGTCAAGCAAAATATCCATTGATTTGTCAGCGCTATATTCAAGCAATTCTATCTCACGGTCTTCATTTTCAGGAGCAGTTACTTCTACCCATAAATCGTTTGGGTTTTCAGGGCTTGGATTGACATTTAAAAATTTTACCTCAGGGAATTTTTTTTGAATATTTTGTACCAAAATTTTTATAAGTTCTTTTTGTTTAAAGTTAATCATTTTCTTCCGCTTTTTCCCAAAATAAAAATAAGTCCGCCATAAGGATTCCTGGTAGTTGCAAGTTCTAACTTTTTATGTTACACATTTTTTATTTAAAAGTCAAGTTCTAATTCATCGCTAAATGAATCTAATTTGAATGGCTGGCTGATCTCTGTAAGTAATCTTTTTGAAGTCGAATAAGTTCTGTATTTCATTTTCAAAGAAGTGAAAATAAGGCGTGAATTATTAAATTAAAAAAACTTGACATTATAATCAAAAATTACTATGTTAATGGTAAGTTTTACATTACTTCTTTTATTTATAAAAGTTTTAATACAATAGATATTTTATTGTTGGAGTAATTATGAGTATATTAACTTTTGAAGGTATTGTAGAGGGGGGGCAAATCCGCCTGAAAGAAAGTGTACGATTATCTGAAAAAACAAAGGTGTATGTTGTTATTCCAAATTTTGAGACCAAACAGGCGCATCAAATAATTAGTCCTCGATTGGTTCAAAAAGATCAGGCAAGAGATTTCAAAATGGAAATAGTTGGGGAACTCTGATATGACAGGGTATGAGAACAGAAATTTTGTACCTCCTGCGCCGATTGCGTATGTAACTTTGCGGAATCAACAGATAGAAAAAATGATTTCCGACGTTCCCATGTTAATTGATACAGGCGCTGATATAACAATGATTCCACAAAGTGCGATAGACCGGTTAGCGTTAAAAGTAGATAACGAAAAGCAGTATGAACTGATTGGCTTTGATAGAAATGTTAGTTTTTCGTCGCCTATTTTTTTAGAGCTCAATTTTTTAAACCGAACATATCGCGGATAATTTTTAGTTATCGATCAACATCGAGGCATTCTGGGACGTAATATCTTAAATACGATACCATTATTATTTGACGGTCCCAAATTAATATGGCATGAATATAAATGAGGTTGGTAACTCATCACAGGGATAAAAATATTAAATGATTAGTACCCTATAGTTCAGCTTAACTATATTTAACGATTTGTTTTTCAGTTTTAAGCAAAAAAGATTGAAATATTTTTTTCCTACAGACAAGTAATCCCGCTTTTATTCTTTGCGTACTTCGCGTCTCTGCGGTGCAAAAATGTTTTGCCCAAAAAACTAAAAACCAAAAATAATCCTTGACTTAAACACTTTTTTGAATTATATTTTATGGTTTAGAATTTTATTAACTATTAATGCTTAAGGAGAAGTAAAATGAGTAAAATGAGATCGATCCTCATTGTTGGGCTAATGGTTCTTTTGGTTGGGCTGATGTTGTTTGGCTGTCGCTCGAAAGAAGTGGAATCAGCGCTTATCTACATCAATCAGCAGCAAGACTGGGATAAGGCGATGGAACAACTGGATCTTGCTGTTCAGGTGAATCCGGCAGATGCTGAAGCGCATCTTTTAAGGGGTGAAGGATATGGACACTTTGGCAAATATGAACAAATGGTTGAAGAATTAAAAACAGTTGAATCTTTAATTTCAGGCACACCAAATCCCAAGTTTCAAACTCAAGTTGATATTTTGCGTGATAAATACTGGCGTCAGTGTTTTAATAAAGGTGTGGGAAATGTAAAAAAAATCGAAACTGACTCGACAGCTTTAGATAAAGCAAAGAAAAATTTCGAAGATAGTATTTTAATAGATCCGGAGCGGTCAGAATCCTATAAAAATCTCGCTTATGTGAACGTACAGAGAAATGATCTAGAATCGGCAATAAAAAATTATGAAGACGCATTGAAAATGGATGAAAAGGATATCGATGCACTTTCCTCTCTGGCTAATTTATACATTAACACAAAACAATACGAAAAATGTGTTGAAGTAACTGACAAAATATTAGCAATAGAACCAACTAACGTAGATGCAACTGCTCAAAAAGCAATGGTTTATGATTTATTAGGTGATTCAGAAAAAGCATTCGCGGCTTACGAAATAGCGCTTAACAATGATCCTGATAATGTGGATTTAATCTTTAATTTGGGGCGTCTCTACTACCAGGGCAAAGATTATGAAAAGTCTATTGAAAAATTTGAAGCAGTCCTTGAAATAAAGCCTGGCGACTACGAAGCTAACGTGAATATTGGAAATGCATATTTGTTAATGGCAGAAAAGGTTATGCAAAAATATCGTGATATGGATGAGAAGCAGTTAGCCAAAGTTCCCAAAGCTGATTTTGATGCTGATCAGGAAGAATCAAAGAAATATTATACAGTTGCTGTACCATATCTCGAAAAAGCAGTTGCCACTAACCTGGATAAAAAAGGCGCCTGGTATAATTTAGCAGTTGCTTATGTCCAGGCTGGTGAAGCAAAAAAAGGTGAGAAATGTTTTGCTATAGCTGATGAAGTTGAAGCAGGTCAATATCTTCAGGCGACAAATTTTATTGATGAGAACTTGTCTCACTTGAAATAAAATTTAATTTTAGATTGAAATTTAAAAATGCTCTCTTTAATGTGTATATTATGGAGAGCATTTTTTTTACATTCAAAGCTTTACTAAACCTTGAAGGTTTAGCAAAGTTATATTTCAGAAATTTCGCTTGACTTTTTTTTAATTTTGTTTTACCTTAGATAGTTTAAGAGTTGAATTTTTGCATTCCTATACAGTAAAATTAAAAAAGGTAAGGTTGTGGACGAAAATGAGTTGAAAGAAAAAATTTTAGATCACGGGAATATCCCTGCTCATATCGCCATTATAATGGATGGTAATGGACGCTGGGCAAAGGGAAAAGGGCTCACACGTTTAAAAGGTCACGAAGAAGGAATAAAATCAGTGCGTGCGGTTGTTGAAGGCGGTGGTGAACTGGGAATTAAAGTTCTTACATTATATACATTTTCAAAAGAAAACTGGCGTCGTCCTAAAAATGAAATTAGTGGTCTTTGGAAACTGTTGATTCAATCAGTAAAACGGGAAGTGCCTGAATTGAAAGAAAAGAACGTTCAACTGAAAACGATTGGCGCGTTAAATGATTTACCCTTGACAGCCAGGCAAGGCGTAAAATATGCCATCAGGGAATTAAAAAAAAATACCGGGCTAATCGTAAATTTGGCGCTCAGTTACAGCAGTCGTTTGGAAATTTCAGACGCAGTTAAAGCAATAGCTAAAAAAGTGGCTAATAAACAAATTTCGCCCAACCAAATAGACGAACAACTGGTATCCGAACATCTTTACACAGCCGACCTTCCGGATCCTGATCTTCTGATCAGAACAAGCGGCGAAAACAGAATTAGTAATTTTTTACTATGGCAAATCGCTTATTCGGAATTGTTTGTGACAAAAATTTTATGGCCCGATTTCCGAAAAAAAGAATTTTTTGAAGCAATTTTTTCATACCAGCAGCGCGAACGACGATACGGTATGGTGAGCGAGCAGATCGTTGAGAAAGAATAGCCGTTTTTTTAACTTGAATATTACAGGTTAAAAAGATGCAACAAAGTGAAATA
>JACKQG010002424.1_pt1 | contig 24391 bp, 24 predicted proteins | sample 8237621 | NCBI WGS metagenome assembly JACKQG01 (sample SAMN15677084, study PRJNA649215) | marine metagenome | biome: marine; feature: Black Sea; material: saline water; isolation source: suspended particulate matter (SPM) from the Black Sea western gyre | collected 2013-06-09/2013-06-10 | depth... | reverse complement strand
TCTCTCCACCCCGACCAGTTTAACGAAAGCAAACAGATCTACGTTTTCGTTGTAGTCACATTTATATTAACTTCAGTATTCTTCATTAGCGATTAAGCATAAATCGTATTCTCAAGATAATTCCAAGCCTGTTAATATTTTGATATATGTAAAAAACAGTGTTTTACTGTTTCTCTCCATTCAGAAAACTTGCAACGATCTTTCCGTTTGTGTCGAAAACGGTACCGTTCCAGAGTGTTTCCTGTAAGAACTCACCTTCCCACACAGTACCGTCTTTAAAAGTGAAAGTTCCTTGACCAGAAATGATCCCGTTTATCCAGAATCCTTGATATTTATTCCCATTAGGCCAGGTATAAGTCCCCAGACCATTTCTAAAACCATGTTTGAATTCTCCAGTATATTCTTCACCTTTGGCCCATCTGTAGGTCCCCAGACCATTTCTGAAGCCGCCCTCAAATTCTCCAACATATTTGTTTCCTCCCGGCCAGCTAAATGTTCCATGACCTGACATTGTTCCAGCGCGGAAAGCGCCTTCATACTGCTCACCGCCATTCCAGGTTAATCTACCCTGACCAGTTCTGATACCGTCCTTAAATTCTCCTGAATAAATTCTTCCATCAGACCAGCTGTAAGTTCCATGACCATTGGGTTTATCTGCTTTAAACTCGCCTACGTACTTATCTCCATTTAACCAACTGTACGTACCATGCCCATTTCTGTAGCCATTGTTGAATTCACCCACATACTGCTCACCCTGCCATTTACCTTTACCATAAGTATATGTACCATGGCCCTGCATTCTGTCATCTTTCCATTCACCAATATACTTCGATCCATTATTCCAAATGTATTTAACAAGAGTTACTTCTGGCTTAGCAAAAAGAGGTAAAGTCAGCAGAAATGAGAGACTGAGAATTAGTAACTGTTTCATAGATCACCGGACTGGTTATTACATAAGTATCAAATATATAACATTAAAAAATGAATAATACAAGGGTGGAGGAAATATGTATCAGATTTCGAAGTTGACGTAGAATGTTGAGTACCAGCTTTTGCAACGCCAAATGTCTTGATGATTACTGAAAATATTTTGACTTAATTTGTAAAATAAGTGAGAATCAAGATCCAATATTCAACAATAAAAAAATATACAGCTCTTTCTCATAGAGGTAGAGTTTGGTTAGCATCCACAAATGAGCAGTACTCCAGCCAAAGTAATAAGTCTTGCAGATCGTCGGGCAAAAAAAGAGGATGAAGCACGTAATGCACCAATTACGGGCTGGATAACCTGGCTTCATTGTCCTAAATGCAAAACACTGGAATATTCAGAAGTAGAAATGCCGGATGGTAGAGTTCATAAGAAGTGTGGAACATTGGTGGAAGAAGAAGAAGTTCAAATAGATGTACGTGCAGAATATACAATTTCCCTGCGGAATTCATTACGGCTGGACGAACTGTTTAAGCAGACAAAAATTCCGGGTTTTCTCAAACCCATAGCTAAAAAAGGAATCGGGATGCTGGAAAATCTGCAGGCTGCAGAGGATGAATACCGTAAGAGGTTAAAAAACATTGCCGGAGGATCGATAGAACCTTATCCTAATGACTGGGACGAAAAATCTCTGGGAATGGAATTAAAAACTCTTGACCCACTGGGAGTCATTCTGACTGAAGCACGCCAACCAAATCTGCATTTTCCGGAAGTAGGATACTAACATATCATGCAAATCCCTGTTGCTCTGGAGAGGTTGGTTTACGAGTTTTCTCGTTTCCCAGGTGTTGGACGAAAGACAGCACAACGACTCGCTTTTAATATCCTGCGCTATACTTCTGAAGAAACTCAAAATCTGGCAGATGCACTGGTACAGGTTAAAGAACAAATTCGTTACTGTTCTGTCTGCTCAGGGTTCACGGATGTTGATCCATGTTCTATCTGCAGTCATACCGGACGTGATCAGGAGCAGGTTTGTGTTGTAGAACAGCCAAATAATATTTTCCCAATTGAAAAAAGCGGAGTATTCAAAGGAGTTTATCATGTCCTGATGGGAGCAATATCTCCTCTTGACGGTATAGGTCCGGAACAACTAAATCTGCATAAATTAAGAAACAGGATTGCAAACAAAAATATTAATGAAATGATTATTGCCACAAATCCAACAGTCAAAGGTGAGGCGACAGCTTTATATTTACAACATGAATTTGCAGGAAATATTTCGAAAATCACCCGGCTTGCCTGTGGTATTCCAGCAGGTGGAGATTTGGAATATGTTGATGATATAACTTTAATGGAAGCTTTTTCCGGCAGACACACTATTAATACCTGAAAATTATGTTTGAAGATTTAAAAGAACGGGGTTTTTATCAACAGAGTACTCATCCTGAAGAACTGGCAAAAAGCCTGCAGGAAGAACGTATTTGCTGTTATGTCGGCTTTGATCCTACAGCGGATTCTCTGCATGTTGGACACCTGATTCCACTGATGGGATTGGCACACATGCAGCGGGCAGGTCATCGTATCATTGCTTTAATGGGAGGCGGAACTGCCATGATTGGTGATCCCAGCGGAAAAACAGAAATGCGAAAAATGCTGACTGAAGAACAACTTCAGTCAAATATTGAGGGCATGCTTCCGCAAATGGAACGTTTTCTTGATTTTAGCGAAGACGCTATACTAATTAATAATGCAGAGTGGCTGCGTGATTTAAATTACATTGATTTCCTGCGTGATATTGGCCGTCATTTTTCTGTAAATCGAATGCTCTCATTTGAAACTTACAAAATAAGATTGGAGTCAGGTTTAAGTTTTCTAGAGTTTAATTATCAGCTTTTACAGGCGTATGATTTTTTGGAATTGAACCGCCGCTATGGCTGTACGCTGCAGATGGGTGGAAATGATCAATGGGCAAATATCATTTCCGGAACAGACTTGATACGTCGGGTTGAGCGTAAAGATGCTTTCGGCTGGACATATCCTCTGCTGACGACTTCATCGGGAAAGAAAATGGGTAAAACGGAAAAGGGTGCACTCTGGTTGGATCCATCACGCACATCTGCTTACGACTACTATCAGTATTGGGTCAATACAGAAGATGGAGATGTAGAAAAATTTTTAGCATTATTTACTTTCCTGCCGCTGGATGAAGTACAGGAACTTGGTAAACTGCAGGGGGCAGATATTCGAGAAGCAAAACAGAAATTGGCTTTTGAAGCAACTGCACTTATACACGGAGAGGAAAGTGCGCTTCAGGCTCAACAGTCTGCGCAGTCTCTTTTTTCCGGAACAGGTAAAGGTGATAAATCCAATGTGCCAAGTACTAAAATTGCAGCGGATAGTTTTTCTGCAGGACTAGGAATTTTCGATATTTTTCTGGAAACAGGACTTTGCAAATCCAAAGGAGAAGCACGCCGTCTGCAGTCACAGGGTGGTGTCTACGTGAATGATGAACGGATTGATGATCCGGATTATTGTCTTGGAGAAGTAGATTTGCTGGAGGGTGAAATTCTCTTGAGGGCAGGTAAAAAACGGTATCACCGCTTGATTTCAGGAACATAGGAAGAGTTATGATAAAGCACATTGTAATGTTCAAACTCAAGGAAAACAGTGCGGACAGTCTGGATCTTGCAGTTTCAACTTTGAGGGGTTTGGAAGGAAAAATTGAGACTTTGCGGAAGATTGAGGTAGGTCTTGATTTTAACAAATCAGAACGGGCCTACGACATTGTACTCACAACGCACTTTGACGACGAAGCCGGTTTGGCTGCATATGCCTCACATCCCAAGCATCTACCAGTGATTGACACGATGCGGAGCTTGTGCTCCAGTTCTATTGTAGTTGATTATCTGATTGAGTAGTCCGCAACAAAGCAGAATTCAAATCTGCTAAAATTGGGTCAAAGTCGTTTTCGCAACCTGCAGAAATCCGAATCAGATAACGCGGCAGCTCAATTTCCCGAAGTTCTTCGTCGCTGTCATGATAATGTGTCAGCAGTGGATAAGGACAAACTAGAGTTTGGTTGGATCCCAATGTCGGAGCCTTGAGGATGCAGTAAAAATTACCGTCATAAAAGTTACGTAGATTTTCTTCAGTATCATTCTGCAGCACAAAACTAACTACGCCGCCGTTTCCTGAAAGAAGTTTTGATGCGGAAGTACAGGAAGCGTCAATCGGTGAAGATGCATAATAAACGCGGGCGACTGCAGAATGTTCTTCCAAAAAATTGGCGACGGCCAGACTGTTTTGGTTGAAACGCTGCATACGTTCTTCAAAATCCTGCATCCGGCCCCATAAGACCTCCGTTTCCAGTTCCGAAATTTCCAGCCCCCAGTTTTCCTGAAATTTCTTTAACGCAATCGCGTTTTCCGCACATTTAACCAAAACTGCTCCACCTGCATGATCGTTGGTACCGTTTAGATATTTGGTTGTGCTGTGAATCACATAATCGGCACCCCAATCGATGGGCTGACAATTTTCAGGTGAAGCAAGTGTGTTGTCCACCACAAATGGGACTCCCTGAGCTTTCACCAATTTACCGATTCGTTCCAAATCCGGTACTCCGCAGAGCGGATTGGTAATCGTTTCCGTGATAACCATTGCAGTACTATCCGTCAAAACTTCCGGTAAGCGTTCCAACTCATGCAGTCCTAAAAATACCGCATCCCATGTTGAGGATCGTCCGGAATCCATCAACAGGGAATAGGTTTCACTGTAAAGTAAGCCGATGACGACTACTTGCGGTTTATTTTTCTTCCGCAGCAAAGTCAGCACCGCCATGATCGCTGCCATTCCAGAAGGAAAGAGCAGTCCGGAAGCAGCATGTTCCCATGCACAAAGTTGTTTCAATACCGAAGTCTCAGGAACGGATGTAATCTTTGATGAGCATTTTTCGGAATTAGTATCTGGTTCCGGAACGGTTTTCACAGTTTCAGCAAATTGTTCACAAAAGACAGCAGCATCACGTGCCGACAGAACCGCACCGCGACGTTTACGCAATTCTGTCAATTCTGCCATTTGCCGATCGTTGTTGCTCATGATAACACCGCCCTGAATTCCGGAAGAGAGACTCTTGCTTTCCGGCAGGCTGAAACCGGCAACCCAATATGTTAAACCACTCGGCCAGTCAATTTTAAAATCAGCTTTCCCGAATTCAGCACCAAGCTCTCCAAAAACAATTACGGGTACCCGGATGCGTTTGATTTTTTCCAGCCACTCTGTGTTTTTCCGGACAAAGTTTTCCGGATCCTGAGGAGTAAGCAGAATGACATCACCCTCTTTTGCTGAAAAATTATCTGCTGCCGGTAATTGATTGCAATTAAAAACAAGCTCTTTGATTTCAAGTGACTGCAGAGCATCTTTAATGAATGATTCCGTTGAGGAAAGATGCAGATTGATTTGAGGACGAGAATCCTGCAAATATGAAAGCAGTTCCAATAATGCAGCACGTCCGGAACAGTAAGCAAGAGAATGCCTTACCTGATTGTTGCTACTAAATTCCGTTTGAAGATTGAGGACTTGTTTCTGCGGCACAAAACGAAAATAGCCGAATTCGATTTCACGTTTTCCGTTTTTCCATTCATCAATAAAATCAATCGTGGGCAGAGTTCCAGTAATTCCGAATGTTCCACCCAGCAATCCGGAAGATGAAACTAAAGATCTTGAAGGAATTTGAGTGATTTCGAAATCTCCTGAGTTTGCATTGAAATCAGCCAAAATCGCAGCTCCGGGACTTCCATTATTTGTAGCACAAACCAAAAAAGTAATTCCGGGATAACGCGCCTTTCCGTTCCAGAGTGCGTCCTCTTTGTCCTTTTCCGAAAAATAAGCCCCCACATCCGGATGACTGTGATAGATGACTTTGATTTTTTTGCCTTCTTTTTTCAGTGAGCGTTCCAGCTTCATGTGTTCACGCGGGTCAATCATATAACCGTCCAGTGCAGTTCTCGGAAATTGCTCCGGGTCTTCGGCGTGTAGTTCATTCATAATATTGCGCATCGGAATCACCGTTTCCAAGTCCTCCGGATCATCCTGACTTCCTACAATAAAACCGCAAGTTTCTTCAGGATATGCCTCCACGCCATATTGATGGCATTCGCTTAATAAATTTTCTCGAATGATCATCTAAACACTGCCTTCTTTTTCCACAACCAAAATACGTGCTTCCCCCTTTGGTTCAGCAAAATGTTCTGTACCAACTGAAGCATGAAACACATCACCAACATTCAGGGTTGTTGTTTCTATTTTCCCATTCATCCTATAATTCATTTCTACAATTCCGTCTAAAACTACAAACACTTCTTCGCCATCATTGACGTGCCACTTATAAGGTTGATCCGTCCAGTGAATACGTGTCGTTATGCCATTCATTTTGGCGATTTCTCTTGAGTCCCAAGCTTTTTCAGCTTGGAACTCTTTTCTCCTGATGATTTCCATTTATTGTTATTCCAAGTGAAAAAATATTCCAAATCAGTATCGTGGCATATCTGTATCAACTTCCTCAGCCCAGAGGTCAATTCCACCGCTTAAATTTTTAAGCTTTTTGAAACCAGCTCTTTTTAATTCCTTGAGTGCGAGCATGGAGCGTTTACCCATATAGCAATATAGAAAAATTGTGGTATCCGGATCCAAACCGCTGGTGGCTGGATCAAATTTACTCAGTGGTAATAATTCTGACCCCTCAATTCGGCAGATATCCCACTCAAATGTTTCACGTACGTCAACCATGACAGCAGAAGAATCAGCATCAAAGGCCTTTTTGAATTCCAAAGGTGTAAGCTCATATAAAGATTCGTCAATATCATCCTGAGGAACTTGTCCTGGCAGGTGTATATCACAAAATGCTTGATAATCAATAAGTTCCTTTACACTTGGATGATCACCACAAAGTGCACATTGCGGATCTTTGCGGACACGGACCTCTTTGAAGTTCATCTTCATTGCATCATAAAGCAGCAATCGACCTATCAGTGGAACTCCATTCTCTAAAATCAACTTAATTATTTCTGTGGCTTGGATCAAACCTACTACGCCCGGGAGCACGCCCAGGACACCTGCAACCGCTCAACTCGGAACTAGTGCCGCAGGTGGAGGTTCAGAATAAAGACAGCGGTAACACGGTCCACCTGATTCTGGTGCAAAAATAGTTATCTGTCCCTGAAAACGAAAAATTGAAGCGGAAACCAGCGGTTTTTTTGTAAAGTATGCGGCATCGTTGATCAGGTAGCGTGTTTCAAAATTGTCCGATCCGTCGGCAATGATGTCGTATTGCCTGAACAATTCCAGTACGTTATCACGCTCAAGACGGATATTATGGATTTCTACTTCGATATTAGGGTTACCGGCCAAAATTGTGTCGCGTAGTGATTCAACTTTAGGCCGACCTTCGTCTGAACTGGCGTGTGCAATTTGACGGTGCAGATTTGTGTGATCGACAACATCAAAATCAACCAACCCCAGTTTTCCAACACCCACTGCACCCAAATACATTCCAAGAGGCGATCCCAGACCTCCTGCACCAATCATCAGAACTTTTGATTTTTTTAGTTTTAACTGTCCGGCAATGCCTACTTCAGGTAATGTCAGGTGACGGCTGTAGCGGTTAATTTCCTCATTAGTTAATTTCATTTTTTCCTCCATTTTACTGTTTTTGCTTTGATTAACCTCCGGCAATGGATGGAACGATCTGGATGTTGTCTCCGTCCTGAACTGAACTGCTGATGCCGTCGGCATAACGAATGTCATCATCGTTAAGATAGATATTGATAAAATTTCGGACCTTACCATTATCGTCAAATAAGTTTGGTCTCAGTTCCGCAAAGTCATTACACAAGGACTCAAATGCTTCTTCAATTGAGTTGCCTTGGACTTCCACCTCATCCTGGTTGTTTACGTACTGTTTTAATGCTGAAGGGATTTCAATAATAACACCCATAACTCTCCTTTTTTGTCTGGATTATGACTTAAACGATCAATTATACTCAAATAATGGATAAATATATTATAACAAACAAAAATCCATTAAATTGAATATATCATTATATTCTCATCTTGCAAGTAAAAAAACACTTGAGAATGAGATAGGTAAAAAAAATTCGGCAATTAATATTTAAGTAGAGAAAACAGGAATTCCGAATCAATTATATCTCTTACTGATTGCTTACAGTGGACAGCATCAGTTGCTGGCAGATGTTGTAGCAATTACCCGGCTTCAAATGTAATATGATATTTGAGACCGGTATCAATAAAATCATCATAGAGAATTCATGCAACTAAACAATTCAAATCCGGAGGCTCCGCCAAAAGTTGGACAAGAAATTCAGCGCTTGAGACTTAAGCACAAACTTACTCTGGAACAGTTAGCCGGTAAGTCCGGAGTTTCAAAATCTATTCTTTCCCAAATTGAACGTGATTTAAGCAATCCGACATTGGCCACAATCTGGCGCATTACAAATGCTTTAGAAAGTCCGCTGGAAGATTTGCTGGCGGGTAAAGATGAATCTACCTGCTTTGAAAAACTTAGCCAGAATGCAACCCCTGAAGTGATGAGTGAAGACAGCCGCTTTCGCTTGAAAATTCTCGGAACACTTAATACTGTTTCTTCAGTACAGTGGTACGAATTTTCTGCAGAACCAAATGCAGAATTGATTTCAGAAGGACATGGAACCGGTAGTCTGGAAAGTTTAACTCTCTGCAGTGGGAATTTGACGGTCACTGTTGGAACTGAAACACAATCTGTATGTACCGGAGAAACACTGCGCTTCAGGACTGATATCACTCATAGTTTAAAAAATGAAGGCCAGGTGCCGGCACAAGGTTTTATGGTAAATTTACTTTAAGTAGAATCCTATTCAATATAATAAGAATGGATGAGTTTCTTCAGACACTTCATCATCCTTCTCCGCAGCCAAAATGGCTGCGTTGGCTGAGGCAACTGCTTCCTCCTCTTTGCTGGCAATGCAGACAAGTATTGGGCGGTAAAACATATCAGCAGCCGGCCTCCCCCTTTCTATGCAGTAGTTGTCTGCTGAAACTTCCCTGGACGGACCAGCATTATCATTGCCGGCAGTGCGGAAACCGCACAGCCGAACCTGGTCGCATCCGCTGCCATGAATGTTTAGAAGAACTTTGGGATTTGGATGAATCCAGAAGCGGATTTGGCTATCATGAAATTATCCAACATTGGATTCTGCAACTGAAGTTTTTTGAACAGGAACACTTAGCTCCTCTTTTGGGACGACTGCTGGCACTTAGTCTTCAAAAAAGCCAGTGGTTGGAAAAGTATGACACGCTGATCCCAATCCCACTTCACGCTTCACGTTTACGGAAAAGGGGTTTCAATCAATCTTTGCTTCTGGCACATCAGTTAAGCAGGAATGTAGAACACTATTTTCCTGAAATACAGTCTCATTGGTTAAAACGCATTCGAGCCACACGCCCTCAAACAGAGCTGACTTTGGCAGAAAGACTTGTAAATCTGGAAGATGCTTTTTCCGCACATCCGGATGTACAAAATAATAATATTTTGCTTCTTGATGATGTGATGACAACAGGTTCAACCTTGAATGCAGCAGCACACTGTCTCAAGGAAGCAGGTGCGGACAGGGTTGGAGCATTAGTTCTCTGCAGGAGAATCTGGGAGCCAGGCAGAGAACATTCTGCTGAATATTAAATCTTAATTATTTAAGTCAAACCTGCCATTAAATGCGGAACACAAAGTTCTGCTGCCCCGGCTTGTGCTTCAACAAATACTTTGGATTGCTGACCAAGTTGAATACACTTTTCACGATTGTTCAATAAATCAAACAGCCATTTTTTAAAATCAGTTGAATTAAGAACGGAACTTGCCAGTTTTTGTTCCTTCATTTGCAGGGCCTCCATGGAGTTGCTGTGTTTGGGACCAAAAGCAACTGTTGCTCCCATGGCTGCAGGTTCGAGAATATTATGTACTCCTGTTGTAAATGCTCCTCCGACGTAGGCCATTTTTGCTGAGTGATAAAGGCCCGCCAGTATACCTACGGAATCAATTAGTAGAATTCTAAGATCATCAGTTGCTGAAGAAAGATGGGACCAGCGCAGCAGTGACTCAGCTGCAAAAAATGTTTCAGCATTTTGTAAGTGTTCTTCAGTTGGTTCGTGTGGGGCAAGAATCAAAAATAAGTCAGGAAACTCTTTCAAAGCTTCCTGCAGGCCGGAAAAAATACATGTTTCATCCTGAGGCCAGGTACTGCCTGCAACAAAAATGAAACCATCTTCAACTGCAGGAGGTAATTTTGGAAGCTTTAATTTGTCTCTACGTTCAAGTACGCTGTCACAACGTGTATCACCCATCACTTCGACTTTTGGATGCTCCGGAATTGCGGTGAGTATTCTGGTCTTATCTGCTTCAGAAACTGTCAGTATTTGTTCCAGGCAGCAGTAAAGAGAGTTGTAAAAAGAACGCCCTGCAAAGTTTGCTGTACGCAGAGAACCTGCATGGACGATTGCAGAAATCAAAGATTGCGGTATTTTTTGCCGATGTGCTTCCCAAACTAAATTTGGCCATAAATCATAGCTGACCCATACTATTCTTGAGGGCTGCAGTAATGCCAGCAATAAACGAACATTGCGTATTTTGTCGAGGGCTAAAAATTCAGCTAACAATAAATTTTGAGTTTCGGTTTGTTCCGGACGCTGGAGCCAGTAGAAAGCATTTACTGAACTGTAAGTTAAAGCGCATTCTGTACCTTCCGCAAGGCAGCGGACAATTAAAGGCTGTGCTTGCAGCAACTCACCGGCACTGGCTACATGAAACCAGATTAATGGTTTTTGCCAGTCCCGTTTAGAAATATTATTCTCTAAGCGCTCCCATAACCCCTCCCGTTTTTCAAAACTATCTCTAATTTTTGTTTTAAAGGGAGATAATATTTTAGCAATTACCAGCAGCAGAGGCAGTAAAATCAGATTATAAATTAGAAACCAAAAACGTTGAGTCATTGATTTTATTAATGAGAGGAAAGAGGTTCATCCTGAAATGAACTGGGAAGAATATTAAAGGGTAGTACTTTGATTAAAACAGGTAAAAGAAGACCACCACCAGGCAGGGCAAAAACAGCTAATGCAGGGATAGATTTGGCTACATCAAGCAACTGCTCCTGCACTTTTATTTTTTCTTCTGCAGTAAGCGGCTGGGTGGCTGCCTTAAGGAGTAATTCAGAAAGTTCCTTGGTCTCCTTGATTTCATTCATGATATTGTCTATGTTTTTTCTGACTATCTTAACAACTTTATCATTCATATAATCCAGGAATTGTTGTGCAGCAGCATTATTTTTCAGGAAATCAAGTCGTTCTTTGTGGGCAGAAAAAAAATCTGCAACAGTACAATATAAATTTTCCAGATTGTCTTCAGAAAGCTCCAACTGCAGAGCAATTTTTTCAATCAGTTCACGCTCCTGCCAAGCCTCCTGATTATTGATCAATGACAGTAGTATTAACTGCTCTAAGACATAGCAGTTGATTATTCTTGAATTAGAAGTAGAATGAATTTCTTCTATTTTGACCGGTTGACCTATCTTCAAAATAAGCTCACTTTGTTTTGAATCAGGCAGTCCAGTTTGTACTATATATTTTTCAATTACCTGCTGTTCAGCACTGTCCACATAATCATCTGCCCAGATCAAGGCAGCAAAAGTTATAATCATTTCCTCCCGCAGCCTTGTATCCATTTCAATAAAAACTGCAGGAACTGATGTTTGTTCACTTGTTTCTATTGACCTTGCCCAGAGCAGAAAAAAGTATAGTTTGGAAAAAGCAAAATTATTTTGACGGTTACCCAGAGAAGAATAACCCTGCAGGGTCACTGATTTTAAAAGTGCCTCCTCTATCTTAATTAATGCGCCTTCAAGAGTCTCATTTTTTGTCAACAATTCTTCGAGTGGAGAGTCTTCTGGAATCCTATAGTAAATGCCTGGTAGATGAAAACTTAAAACCAGCAATATTATTTTTAAAAAACGATTCTGGTATGTGATAGAAGAATTGTTTTTATTGGATTCTGACAAGCATTCATTCTCGATGATGGCTATGGCGAACAGAGTTTCCAGATAAAGCAGGATTGTAGCACCTTCCTGTTTTGGAAAATTCAGTGTCTCCGCTAATTTATGTTTAGATTCAGAAATAACAGGACAACCAAGCAGCATCCCATTCTCCTTGACTTCAGCATAAAGACAGTCATCAAAAATTTCTTCAGTAAAATCTTCCCCTGAAGCTTCTTTATAGGCCTCAGGAATAGCAAAACGGTTTGAAACACGCATTAGTAAGTAGCGCTTTAACCAACCTGACTTTCGATAATTAAAAGAAAACATAGACTCTGGACTAACATAAAAAAAAGAGAAAATGACAATCAACACTATTAAATGTCAGAGATGGAATATCGATTGCTTTGCTCTTAAAACAGCTTAAAACAGCTTAAAACAGAACACTCATTCTACTTTGTTTCTAATGACCTTCCAGTTTTATTTGTACAGTAAATTAATTAGATGAAAAAAATATTTCAAAGAGCAGCAAAAAGGTACAGTCTTTACAGAAAGTTGTTTTTGGTGTTTGGATTATTATTGTGCGTACAGTTGGTTTGGGCTGCTGCCCAGAATTTTCAAAAATTAGTAACTGAGTTTCAGGAATCAGCTATTGCCGATTTTATAGATTTTACAAATAAGGGAGAGCGCTATCCACTTATGCATGCAATTTCTGAATTACGTTTTCGTGTATTTTCAGAAAAACTTGGAATTAATCGCAAGGTTGAAACACGTGCCTGCTCACTCAACAGAACCTATGGCACTGCTGTTCCAACAGAGCAAAAAAAGTTCTGCCAAGATTACGATAAGCTGGTGGAACTGGCAAAATCAAGTCTTGTTCAAATGGCAATCTTTGAAAAGATATACCTGAACGCAGAACCAGTTTTATTGCGTGAAATTGAAAGACAAAGGGCCCGTGAGGCAGTCAGAGTTTGGATTCGACAAAAGATAAAATGCTTTAAAAATAAATTCAGCTGCGGTCGTGATGAACAAAAATTGATTAAACGAGTTACAAACTATGAGCCTGAAATCATAAAAACTTATCTCTTTCTGTTGCAAAATCTTGATAAAAAATTGTTTCCGGAAGAACAAGCTGCAACATTTATACAAGCAAAAGATTTAGAAACACTTTGTGGATTTGTTGACGAAGGTAGTAAAAAAACTGAAAAACCGGGAATGGTACTAATTCACTCAGGTCGGTTTAACATGGGCAGTATTTCAGGATTGCCCTCAGAACATCCTGTTCGTGAGGTATTGCTGAAAGATTTTTGGATAGACAAATGTGAAGTTACCAGCTATCAATTTTTACAGGTGGCAGCAGAACATCCATTTCTGCGCAAGAGTACTTTTCCACGTAAATTCCATGACGGTAACTACCTAAAAAACTGGCAGGATGACCTCCTGCCAGAAAGTGGTAGTGAGTTGAAGCCTGTTATTCATGTTTCGTGGTATGCCGCAAGGAATTACTGCAACTATGTTGGTAAGCGCCTGGTTTCTGAGGCAGAGTGGGAAATGGCTGCACGTGCTGGAATTGAGAATGATTACTCCTTTGAGGGAGGCAGTGAGTTGTTACCGGACCATGGCTGGTTTCGTGAAAATTCCGGAGGAGCAATTCACTCTACTGCACAGAAATTGAGTAATCCAAATGGGCTTTTTGACATTCATGGAAATGTCTGGGAGTGGGTTTATGACTGGTTTGGAATTTATTCTTCTGTTAGTGAAACAAATCCACAAGGTCCAGAAACAGGTAAATATCGGGTTCTGCGTGGCGGTTCATGGAACGATCCACCTGAATACCTGCGCTCAGCAATGCGGCGTGATGCTTTACCTACAGATACATTCAACAATGTTGGCTTCAGGTGCGCTGTAGAAGAATAAGTATTTTTTTAGTTTTCAATAAAATTAAGCTGTAGAATTTATATTATTTTTCAGCAGTTTAATTTGCTGCAGCAATCTGAATTTTTCAATCAAGTTAAGTTCCTGATATTCAGGTTTTTCGATATGGAAGCCAAATACACCGTTGCCGATCCAAATCTGAACTCCGCTTTTGTGTTTTGCATGAAATTCATCAAGTCTCCAGTCTTCAGGATTTCGGGACATATTGTGTAAAATTATATGGAGATTGTCTACCTTCATTTTAATTTAAAGTTAAAAAGGAATATTGAAAACGGTTAAGAAGTTGTCAAAGACAAATAACTATTTGGTTATGAAGTAAGTTGTGCTGCAGATTGTTATAAAAACCATCTCAAATAGATGCAGGAGCACAACACCAATACTTTCAAAAGAGCACTGAAGCTAGTTTAGGGAACCAGGATGCAAAATTTTACTATCGCATGTATTTTTACGGGAGCAATAATCATGCTGACTGGCTGTTCCAGTCAGGAAGTTTATGTTTATGAAAAACTTCCAGAGTACAGCGAATGCCGTCGTTACACAGATTACTGGACTGTGAGTGCCTGTAACCGCAAGCAGCAGATTATTACTAACAAAAAACTAAAGAGTGCCATGCGTAAAACCACTTATCGACTCAGTCGAAAATACAATCAAGGTGATAAATGCAAAGAGAAAAAGTATCGTGCAGCACCTGCAGGATGTTACATCAGTCATCTGCCCTCACGTGTAAATCTGCCAGTTTTTGGTAAAACAGCTGATTGAATGTCCCAACTCCTATCTGCGAGGTATTATGCAGTTAATATTTTGTTTGCTGTTTGCTGATCAGTTTAAACTAAGGGTTCTGTGAAGTTTATCTTAATATCTATTTAGAAACGGTTTGCATTTTTCCGGTAGAATTACATCTGATTTCCGGAGGTATTGAAAAATTAATTCGCGCAGATGAACGGACTCCATCCGCACAAATTGTGAGGGCCGCAATAAAGCTTTTGCAGCAAGACCTCCGCCTCCATTCCAATGAAAATTTGTCAGCCAGACCGGATACGATTTTTCCATTTCTAAAGCAGAACCAGCTAAATCAGTTAACTTGAGCCTTGAATCCCTGTCAGTTGTGTCTACTTTTGCAGAAAATCCTCCAGGAACCAGAATCGTACTGCTCCTGACATACCAGCCAAACTGTTTCCTTCGATATGATTCCAGCATAATTTCGATTTGTCTGCCGAACATCTGCACCAACACAATACGGTTATCATATGGTAACCAGCGAAAAAAATGCTCTCTGCGTAGGGGCTTTCCCAGATCACTTGTTGGAAGCTTTTCCCAATGCCACCACCAGGGTAATAATGAAACTGCATCCTCCGCTTTCGCTTTTGCTGCAGCATAAGACAAGTCGGAGCCACAAGCTAACAGTTCAGTTTTATTCGGCAGGTGTTTAAAAAAAACGGATGCTGTTTTTTGTAAATATTCTTCTACTTTCCGTAAACGCGGTTTCAGTCTGGTTAATAATTGAGGATCTGCCTCTTTTTCTGCCTTCAAATAATTATAATTCGTTTCAGCGACTTTCCAGTGTCCAGAATATTCTTCAAAGTTAACTTGAATTGTACTCATGCCTTCAGCAGCATTTCCAGGTGCAACCAAAGGAGTTTGGTGTCCATGTAATTGTCTTGTAGGACGTTTGGGAGAAATTCTATGTGCATGTCCGGAAATAATAAGATCAAATTCCGGCAAATAATCTGCAATCATACCAGCCGCGTTTGGGGGTGGAAGATCCCTTGCGGAAGCAACATGTTGGTCATAACGAGTATTGTCGCCACTGTGAAACAAACCAATTAAAAAATCAACCTGTTCTTCTTCGTGCAGCACCTGAGCCCAGTGTTTTGCTGTTTCCAGCATCTCTTCAAAGTGGAGTCCTTTTATTTGTTCCGGATCAATCCAGAGTGGAACTCCCGGTGTGATTAAACCCAAAATCCCAACTCGCACACCTCTTCGTTCTAGGACTTTGTAGGGAGGAAAAAGAGGTAAATCATGATTTCTGAATCTTACATTTGCAGCAAGCCAGCTGAATTGTGATTGAGCAATGTTTTGTTTGAGAATTTTTACAGGCGGTTCAAAATCATGATTACCAAGCGCAAGTGCGTCATATTTCAACCAGTTCATAAGTTCAATAACAGGCAGTGGTTTTGAGGACTCCTGAGCAACATGGCTGAAATAAAAACTGGAGGGATCCCCCTGGATTGTATCGCCGGCATCAACTAAAAGTAGTTCCGGATGTTTTCCTCTCAATTCTCTCAGCTTTGCAGCCAAATGCAGTAAGCCACGCGAACGGGGTCTAGGCAGTATCCGGTTTGATGTTATCGTTCCATGCAGGTCTGAAGTGGCAACAATAAACAAAGAAGTCTTTTTTCCCAGCTGAAGCTCAATTTTTGTTCTCTGTTGAATTTTGAAATCTGCAGACTTTCCTGCAGGTTGCCAGTTTTGCCAGGCAGAATCAGGTTCTGACTGCAAATGCCGCTCAAACCAGACAAAAGTCAGCAATACAATTATAAGTAGAAGAACCATTCCCAGTCGGCTTAGTTTTGACATATAACTCTTAATAACTTATTTTATATTTTCTGTTATGGGAAAGATTAAACAGATAATGCAATTATCTCAAATTAACACATTTTGTGTCCATTTAATATCCTCATGAGCTGACTTCAAAAAATTGCAAAGAAAAATGAAAAAATACATGGATTATGTCGCAGAAGCGAGCAGGGAAGTGGCAGAAGTTATGCCCTGGGATTTAGAGGAAGAACTGGAAGATGGTACCTCACCATTGATTCTGGATATTCGCGAACCTTATGAGTTTGACTGCATGCACATCTATGGTTCGTACAATGTACCTAGAGGAGTACTGGAAAGTGCCTGTGAGTGGGATTATGAAGAAACCATTCCTGAATTGGTAAACTCACGTAATAGAAATATTGTGGTGGTCTGTCGTTCCGGACACCGTAGTCTGCTGGCAGGTTTGACTTTGAAAGAAATGGGATTCGCTAAGGTCCGCTCTTTGAAAACAGGATTACGCGGCTGGAATGATTACGAAATGCCGCTGGTACGTCAAGATGGAGAGGATCCGGTGCTTGAAGTTAATGCAGACAAGTATTTTGTTCCCCAGGTTAGAGCAGATCAACTCAAGCCTAAGTGATAATTTAGAGTAGCTCAACTGAGCGGATTTTTTTCAGAGTTTCATTCAGATTGTTAGCATGCTCATCCTTCATTGCAGATTCTTCAAGACGTTGCAGCCAATGGAATGCATCTCTGCGACCGGAAAGGAGGTTTATTCCTGCCAGCACACGATCATATTTTGATGAGCCACGCGCATGTGTATCCGCATATCCTTTTATGAGACGGCGGGCCCGTATCACTCCCACTGCAAGCTCATAGTCGTTTGGTATGTAGGCCAAAGCTGAAGATAACCACTTGTTGATATGTGTTTGTTCGAAACTGTAGCGGAAGCTACGGCGTCGAAAGTTCCTTAATCCTCCCAGAAAATAGAGTAGTAAAAACCCTTTCAGTGTGTCAGTGCGGACAAGTAGTCTTTTGCTGAAAATACGGGTGATCAACTTCATCCAACCACTTCTTTTCTCAATAAATGATCCAATTTTAGTTGGTAACATACCAACGATTTCTTCTGCACGGGGATGTAAAAATTCAGTTATCTTAAGGCCGTTGTTCCAGTTTGTTCCCAACTCCTGCTTAATACGGATCATACGCTCACCACGCGTTTTAAGATCCGCAACCCTAATCACATCATCATAGGCCATTGCATTAGCAATTTGTTTTGCAGCCTCGCGGCTTAATCTGTATTCAGTTGTTGAATCATCATACTCTGTAATGTGTACAAGTCGATTGAGGTAGGTATGTCCATATTTAGTATCCTGAAAGTCAACGACTTTACGTAAACCCAAAAGAGCCGTCGGCTGTACTACACCCGGCAGTTTTTCTACTTCAGCTTCCAGAACTTGCCAATCAGCAACAAGTTTTGCATTACCAATTGCTTTATAGGTCGGAGTCACTCTTTGTGATGCTTCTTTTGTAGGTTTGATTTCCTGTTTCTCTACATGTTCAAAAGCAACTGAAAAAGCAGACAGACTTGCTTCAACACCATAATCAGAACTCCTGATTGCAGCCTCAAAGCTTTCACGGGAAAATGGCAATGTTTTAGAACCTGCCAGTGCACCATAAAGACTGGCTGAAATTACGGATCCTGTTTCTACAGCTATTTTTTCCATATCAAAGTTAATCAGTCTTTTTGCTGCAGCTTTAGCACTGGTCTCTACCTCTTCAGTCGGCATAATACCATCTCCTGGAACGGACTTTTCTGCTACTGCGAGGATTCTATGTGTCGAAGCAATCAGTGTAGTCCGTTCAGGTGTTACAAACCCCCGCACTATTGCTCGGCCTGCTTCGGCCATTTCTGAAGCAATGAGTATATCTACATCACCGGCTGACGGCATTAGTGCAAAAACCGGTTTTTCAATGCCTGTCTGCAGCATTTCTATGTAATAAATTGTTGCCCCAGTCCGCTGTGCCACACCGGCTACTGAAGTTGCCTGAACGGCATAACCGTTGGAGCTGGCACATTTTTCAATCCAATTTGTAAGGACTCCACCGCCTTGCCCACCAACGGCCATGATGGCCAGTTTGATTATTTTCCTGTCGACATGTTTCTGGTTGGCATGAGGCAATTTTGAAACTTGAATACTCATGGCGTATATTCCTCAAAACTGAGACGGTGACGTTGACGATTTGTCTGAAGCCAGCAGATTACATGTTGTCTAAGTTTCAGCCAAAATCTCTCGAACTTTGAAGGATTAACAATAATGTCAGCACGGTAAAACGAAGGACAGAGCATTGCTGAAGAGGCAACTTCACCGCAGTTACCACAACCAACGCAGTTTTGATCTATGCTGGCGACAGGATCATCCTTGAGAGGATCATCAGCTTTTTTTAGTGTAAGTGAGGGACAACCGGAAAGACGGATGCAGGCATAGTCACCAGTGCAGATGTCTGGATCAACACCAAAGAGTGTTTTTTCGATTCTCCGCTGAGCCCTGATGCTTCTGGCTATAAGGGGTTTTTCACGTCTTTGCCGGTTGAGCATGCATTCCGAAGAAGCAATAATAACCTTGGGGCCCTTAAACTTAGTTGTTAGGGCCTCATTTAGTGTTTTGCGAATCTGCTCAACTTTATAAGTATTATTAATTTCACGGACCCAGTTGACTCCAACTCCTTTCACAGCTTTGGCTATCGGATGGTTGGTAGATTTTGAGGTGTTTTCAGAACGAGAAGACGGTATGTCCTGACCACCGGTTGCTGCTGAAGAAAAATTATCAATGATTACGATTACACTGTCGGAATTATTGAAGACTGCATTGCCAATGCTGGATGAGAGACCATTATGCCAAAATCCACCATCTCCAAGAATCGAAATAGAGCGTTTTTCACCTCCTCCATCAAAAGCGGCATTTGAAGCGGGACCAAGTCCATAACCCATTGTGGAACCACCAATTTCAAATGGAGGCAGTGAGGCAAACAGATGGCAACCGATATCTCCTGTAATTTGATGACTGCCCAACTCCTGCTCCACAAGTTTCATGGCCGAAAAAATTGGGCGCTCCGGACATCCGATACAAAATCCTGGAGGTCGAGGAGGAACATTGCCGGATAATTCTGGAAAAGATTTATATTTTTCCTGGCTGAAGGATTTGCTGTTTTTAACTGGAAGCAGCTGTGGTGCAGTCTTTTTCAGGAAGGCAGTAACGCCCGTCATCAAGATATCACCAGTATATTCTCCTGCCATGGGCAGCAAGTCCTTGCCGTAGAGTTTGGTCTTGCTGTCTGCACGGAAGAGCATTGATCCGAATGCTTGTTCGATAAACTCCGGCTGTCCCTGCTCTATAACAAGCACCGCATCTTTGTCATTACAAAACTCAAGAAACTCATTGTTTATGAGAGGATAAGCGACATTTAAAACGTAAAGCGGAATCTTAGTATTACCGTATAAATCAGACAAATTCAGGCGCTGCAGTGCCCGAATGAGATTATTGTACATTCCACCCTGAAGCACGATTCCAATTGAGGAATTACTTGGCCCGAAAAATTCATTGAGTCTGTTTTTTTGAATATAAGACTGTGCAGCAGGCCAACGATTTTTAATCTTATCCTGTTCCTGTATAAATGACATTGGCGGCAGGACGACCCTGGAAAAACTTTTACGCGGTTCTGCTGAGGCGTCCTGAACGGAAAGGGTTGGACGTTTATTATTCTGTGTTTTAAAACTGCCAGTAACATGGCAACTTCTGATACCAAGCATCAGCATAACAGGTGTGTTAGTTGCCTCTGACAGCAAAAAACCCTGTTCAACAGCATTGACAATTGAGGGTAGGTTCGGACGTGGATCCAGCATCCAAAGTTGGGATTTCATGGCAAAAGCATGACTGCGCTCCTGCATAATCGAAGAGCCTTCACCGTAGTCTTCTCCGATAATGATCAAGGCTCCACCTGTAACTCCTGAAGATGACAGATTGGCCAAAGCATCTGAAGCAACATTTACTCCTACCGGACCCTTGAAAGTAACTGCACCTCTAATCGGATAGTGAACTGAGGCAGACAACATTGAGGCAGCAGCTGACTCAGAAGCATTTGCTTCAAAACGGACATCCAAATCAGCAAGTATTTCTTCTGCATCTGCTAAAACATCCATCAAATGGCTAATTGGTGCACCCTGATAGCCACCGACATAACCGACACCGCATTCCAGCAGGGCCTTGGTAATAGCAAGAATACCTTCACCGGTGAATAATTCGCCTTCACCCAGTTTTAGCTTTTGAACTTCTTTAGAGAATGAACGCTCAGCCATGGAATAGTGTCATTAGTTCAAGAAATATTACAACATTTTTCAAGCAGGATTTTCTGCAAGGCAGTCAATGCCTGCTGAATAGATTACAACACTTCTGAACTTTTGGTAATGCAATTTTATACTCACTGAAGGAAAGCAGGTACCAGGTATTTTAGAATACTGAAAGAGATATGTATTATCTTTGAGCTAATTGATTAATCGGGGCAACCATGTAGCTATATCAGGAAAGACAATCAGCAGGATTAGTATGGCCAATTCTATTACGATAAATGGTAATGCAGAAAGCACTACCTGACCAAGGGTTACGTCGTTAGGCGCAACTCCTTTCATTACATAAAGCAATAAGCCGAAGGGAGGTGTCAAAAGACTTATTTCCATGGCAATCAACATCAGTACCATGAGCCAGATCACATCAATGTTATACATGGCCTGCAGCGATGAAGAGCCAAACAGGAAGAAAGGTAAGGTCAGCAGCAACATACTAACCTGATCCATGAAGGCACCAAGGAAAAGCAGGACAACCAGCATCATAATGACCACCATCAGCGGAGTCAGATCCATTTCCATAACTTGATTCAACAAACCATTGGTTGCACCGGAGTTTGCCAGAGCCTGACTGAAAACCAGTGAACCGGCAATGATGAACAAAATCATGGTATTGATTTTCATCGTTTCCATCAATGCTTTCCAGACTTCCTTGAGGCTGAAGTCTGCACCGTCAATTCCGGTTATTTTAATGGTGTTTTTGAAGAGTTTGAAAAAGTAACAAGCACCGATTGCAGCCAGGACTCCAAGTGCGGCTGATTCTGCAGGTGAGGCAATTTTGAATAAGATACTGCCGACCACCACAACAAAAATTATCAACAGCGGCAGAATGTAAAGCAGGAAAGGCAGGACTCTGTTAATTCTGCGGCAGTATTGGCCCGCATAGCTCCATTTTATCCGAGTTATTCCGGCCAGTTGTAGCTTCAAGACGACCGGCTGTTCAAGCGCACTTTCATCAGGTGTATAAGACGGTGCCAGTGATGGATCAATCTTGCAGCGAATGATCACATAGGCGAAAAAACCAACGGCCATTAGAATGCCGGGCACGATTCCAGCTATCAGCAGTTGTGCTACCGACTGTTCAGCCAGGCTGGCCAGCAGAACTGCCAACGCAGAGGGTGGAATCAGCATTGCTATACCGCCTACTGCCATAATCGGCCCCATGGCAATAGAAGGCTTGTAGCCTCGTTTTATCATATCAGGCAATAAAACAGATCCAAGGATGGCTGTATTTGCTATGGTAGAACCAGACAGTGAGGAAAAAATAGTACCGCCTACAATTGAAACTACTGACAAACGTCCGGGCACCTTTGAAATCAAGCGGTCAATCGCACCGATTGCTTTGAAAGCAACACCGGTTTGCAAGAGTATTTCACCCATTAGTAGAAACATTGATATAGGCGCAAAGGTAAACTTGATTGTGTTGTTGAATTCCATCGGCATCATTACCAGACCAATGTCACCACTGATAAAAAGATAGGTGCCGAGGATGTTGGCTGTGAAGAAGGCCAGTGCTACCGGCAAACCAAAAAACATGGTGGTACAGACTGTACCAAGCATTAGGGTTAGTGCTAAATACCACTCCATTTGTTTAGAATCCTGTTTCGGGAGTCGCTTCCTCTTCTGCCACAATAGAATCTTCGGATCGACTACTTCTGAGTAAAAATTCGATAGCCAATAAGAGAAAGGAAAAAGAAAAGACTGCCATCATATACCAATTATTAATCTGCAATACTTTGTCAGGAATTGTACCGTCCTGGAATTCAGATATTGTTGCACGAACTCCATAAACGAAAAGTACAAGACAGATAATCGATCCAAACAGGTCTATTACCCTTTCTAAACGTGCGGCGGCAGGTTTTGATAATGACATAAGAAGCACATCAACGCGCACATGTGCCCCGCGCTGCAACACCCAGGGTGCAGCTAGAAAAGCTCCCATATACAGAGTATATTCCACTCCCTCATACAGCCACCAGATGTTGCCCAACTGAAACTTAATGAGAACCAGATTGATTGGAATTAACGTTGAATAGAGTCCAATTGAAACCGCAGACATGGCTGCCAGAGCGTAAATCAATCGGTCAAAGGCAACTTTGAATGTGTCCATACTTGAACTCATGGAAGTTGATTTTGTCATCTGTATTAACAAAGAATTAAATGCAGACAGGGTGCTGGTACTGAAGGCTCTACTGTCTGCACATACTAAAATTTAAATTGTTTATTTGGTAAACAATTCTTTCAGAGCCAAACCATGTTTAGGACTGCGCTCAATCACTTCAGCCCAGCCTTCTTTAACAGCGCTACTCAGCCATTTTTCTCGATCAGTTCCTTCAAAAGTAATGGTTTCCATGCCTTTGCTGGCTAACCAGTCCCTTTGTTTATTCAACTGTGCCTGGAATTCAGGAGTCGAAGATTCCGATTTGGCTTCAAACTCAAGACCAATTTTAGTCAGCAGGGCTTGTTGTTGAGCATCCAGGGACTTCCAAGTCTTTAGATTGATCACATTGTGTAGAGCACTGTTATAGAAACCCGGCTCAACACGGTACTTTGTGACTTTAGCCCAGGATGGTACCCAGCCAAGCATTGGCCAGCCGAATCCCTGCACCGTTCCATTTTCCATGTATGTGTAAACCTGTGCTGTATTGGAGCGTTGTACCGTTGCACCCAATGCAGTAAACAGAGCCTTATAAATCGGTGATATCCGCAGATGTAGTCCACTTAAATCAGGCTTACTAACTGCTTTGTTGAGCCACAAATGAAATGGGCCGAAATCATGATATCGTGCCAGGTAGTGGATATTTTTTTCAGCGAATAGTTTTTGCAGATAGTCAATGGCTCCGTTTTTTCGCAGTTCAGAGTAAGGATACTCGGAGAACCTTAAGGCTGCTCCTTCGATCAGTACATTACCAAAATATCCCTCTGTACAACCTACGATATCGTAGGCACCCTTGGACATTTTTTGTACCAGAGTGAAAGGGCTACCAATGGCTGGTGCTCCGCCAATCAGTTTGATCTGAATTACACCCTTCCCCCTTTCATTTACCGTGTTGACAAATGACTCCCAGGGTTTTGAGACTGGGTGACCGATCGGAAAACACCCGGCGCCATTCAGGGTGACCTCACCGGCAAACACCGGGGTTGTGATACTTGTCATCATCATTGCAATGAAACTTGCACCAATTATTACTTTTATTGCTTTTATCATATTTTCTCCTATGGGTTTAAAATATTGTCAAAGACAGACGTCTGTTACAGCTTAATTATTAGGCTAATAAGCTTCTGCCACTTCCATGTTAGCCGAAAGAATAATTTCGAAAATAAAAAGTTCTTATACGACTAATTAGTATTAGTATACCAATATGCATATATGATATGCCAATTAAAGGATTGTAGAGGAAGTTCAATAAATGTCAAGAAAATAAAGAGAGCAATCTTCATGACAGCATGAGTGTGTGAGGCGGTGTGTTTTTATCTAAAAGGATTGGAATATTACTGCTGAATTTTCCTTTCATTATA
>JACKQG010000412.1_pt2 | contig 24391 bp, 19 predicted proteins | sample 8237621 | NCBI WGS metagenome assembly JACKQG01 (sample SAMN15677084, study PRJNA649215) | marine metagenome | biome: marine; feature: Black Sea; material: saline water; isolation source: suspended particulate matter (SPM) from the Black Sea western gyre | collected 2013-06-09/2013-06-10 | depth... | reverse complement strand
TATGCCTTCGATCCTGAAAAACCACTACGCCTTGTATATGAAACTTTTTACTTAGCCATCTGTAGTTAGATTCGTGACTTTTTACGAGTTTGTCAAATAGTGCCTGAACGAAAACCCCTTTTTTTGTCATTTCGACCAACGGGAGAAATCTTTTATTTTCAATTGGTTACAGTAAGATTTCTCCTGTCGTCGAAACAAGGATTTCTCGCTACGCTCGAAATGACAACTTTGGATAGTTTTCGTTCAGGCACTAAATAGAAAGGATTGAAGGGGTTGATGTTTTTGTCCTTGAAAACACATCATCACTCATTCCTGATACCTTTTTGTCTTTTAAATAATGGTAGCCGATTACGGCAATCATTGCCGCATTGTCGCCGCAAAGATGTAAAGATGGTATATGGGCTGTAATTCCTTTTTCACCGGCATCATGCTTTATCCTTTCTCTTAACCTGCTGTTTGCCGCCACACCCCCAACCAGAGCAATATGCTCGCAACCCTTTTCTGTCGCAGCCCTTAAAACCTTATACGAAAGAACATCAACGATTGATTCCTGGAATCCTGCCGTAATATCCGGAATCTGCTGTTTATAGCTGTCTTCGTGAATCTTCACATACCGGCTTACGGCTGTCTTAATCCCGCTGAAGCTAAAATCAAATTCAGACTTATCCAGATATGTCCTGGGAAAATCGATCTTCCTCGGATCCCCGTCCTTAGCAAGTCTCTCAATAACGATTCCTCCGGGATAGCCAAGACCGAGAAGTTTGGCAACCTTGTCAAATGCCTCTCCGGCAGCATCATCCCTGGTTTGCCCCATAAGCTCAATTTCAGTATGGGAAACAACATGGGCGATATTTGTGTGACCGCCTGATGCCAGCAACGCTACAAAAGGGAAAGGAGGCGGATCAGGTTCTAAAAAGACTGAATTAATATGTCCATCAAGGTGATTTACGCCAACCCATGGAATATCAAGGGCAAAAGCATATGCCTTTGCAAAGGAAAAACCAACAAGCAACGATCCAATCAACCCGGGACCCTGGGTCACAGCAATTCCATCCAATTGTTTTAAACTAATGCCGGATTCACTTATCGCTTCATCAACTACCGGAACAATAGCTTCGATATGTTTCCTTGAGGCAAGTTCAGGCACAACGCCGCCGTATGGATGATGGATATCTACCTGAGATGATACAACAGAAGATAAAGTTTTATTTCCGTCAACCACCACCGCCGCGGCTGTTTCATCACAGGATGTTTCAATGCCTAATATTATCAAAACTTTATTTACTCACTATTTCGTAAGGCAGAACCTTTATGGTCCGCTCTGAAAGGGGGATATCGACCAGCCAGCTTCCAACAGCATCGGCTGTGTAATAAGGGGTGTTATCTAATTTTGGCGGCAGGGGCTGCCGGTTTTTGGTTGCAACCACCATGATCGCTTCTCTGTCCTTTTTGTGCCCCGGCAGTGTGCCTACCTTCAGGTGAATCCCGGAGGCCTGCTCGGATTTAGTCGGAAATCGGAAACGATCGCCCTTTGCAAGGCGGCTTTGCGTGCGCACCATAGAAGGAACCAGAACGATTGCCCGGCTGTCCGCTGTCAGGTTAATCAGGGTTATGAAACATTGCCGGTTTGCTCTGGCCTTGACAAACATCTCTTCCCCTGTGGTAAATACGCTCTTGTTCAGCTTTGCATCAAGCTTAAATGCCGGATCAGGCTTCCCCTCGGGTCTGGCCACCCTGGCGCACAGCTTCACCTTATATACAATCACAGGAGGTTTGGTTTTATCCTTTTGCAAAACCTCAACATCCCACTGCACTACCTTTTCCGCTACAATCTGACCATAAGAAGAAGAGTTGACAACATCGGAAAGAAGCGTAAAATCCTGCACAATACTCGCCGAAGCTAACTGAACCCCGGCCACCTCTTCTATGGCGTTTCTTCTTGCCTCGGTCAGAGCTATCTGCACAGCTTCCGCGGCCGTAACATTTGCGACTTCAGCCTGGCCTTCACAGGTCACCCATCTGCCATCTGCCGAACCTGCGGAAACAGGCGCAAGAAGTAAAAGTAAGCAAAATAAAACTGAAATAATTTTGTTTATTAACATAAGAGTTTTTTTACCACAAAGATCACAGAGCACACTGAGGTTGGTTTTGCCTGGTTCCCATGCTCCAGCGTGGGAACCTATATGGTATGCATTCCCACGCTGGAGCATGGGAACGAGAAAAATAATTCGTTTCATTGACATAATTGATGGCACTTAACACTTAACACCTAACACTTAACACGTTTTGTAAAAAAGCTTTTCAACTTTTTTATAAAACCGTCACTTATATTTAACAATCACAGCCTTCCCGCTCCCCATAATCTGCGGATGCTGGTCCCTCATGTGGAGGCGCCGCGCCATGTACTCGACCTCATTAGAAAGATAATTGTGGAGTTCTCCTCCGGTTATCTTTCCGTCCTTGTCGACATCCGCTTCGCCCTGAAGCCCTTTCAGGAAATAGTAGGTATAAAGACCGTGCTTCTTGGCAGGATACCATGAGCTTATCTGATCCCCTGTGGATGAGGTCAATACGCACGCATTCTTCATGGTTAGAAGTGGATTTTTAACATCAATAAACACAGGCGACGCATGCTTTAAAAGCATCCCTTTTTCTGAGCCGCCGCTAAAGCAGGTGTCCAGAACAACCGTGATGGACCGGGCAGGAAGCTTTGCCAGGTTGTCATAAAAGGTTTTCAGGCTGTATCCGTTAAAACGAACAGTTGACGGATCGCAGTCCACTGGCACAAAATATCCGGTCTTTGTCTTAACGTCAGGAGCGCCGTGGCCGGAATAATAGACAAATACATCGGATTTGTTTTTTCTCATGTAGCTGTGAAGCCTTGCCTTGCAGTCATCCTTAACACCAAAGACCGAGTTAAACTGAGCCTGGGTGGCATTTTCAAGATAGATGATATTCCCGGGCCGGAAGCCAAGGGTCTTTTGCGCATACTTTTTGACAATTCGCGCGTCGGAAATGGCATAATCTACATTCGGCACATCCTTTGACTTGTAATTCCGGTTGCCGATGATTACCGCCACGCCGAATTTGTTTTCAATCTGCGCGCGAGGCGCTTTTCTGTCCACATCAGCGGATTTGCTCACGGAAAGTGATCCCTTCCCGCTTTTGCCGGATGCGGAAAAGGATAGTGGAACAAAAACAAACAGGACCGCAAAAACAATCCCAAAGGTTAATGTCGTTTTCCTGTTCATAACAGCCTCCTGTTAGTTGTATGAATTAAATCAAGGCGATTTGTTTTGTGGTGTGGAAAGCTCCTTATCTTTCTGTTCTTTCCTGATGTTTTTTTGCCCTTGCATATATTTCATCAACATCCATTCCCTTGAATAACTCATCCTGCAGCTTCATGTAATCCTTTTTTTCATGAGTAATCTGAGATAAAAACCTCAGAGCATCCACCTCGCCAAGCTCCTTGAAAAGCACACTAAACCCTTTTTTTCTTACCTGTATATCACTCGTCTGTTGCATATTAATTCACCTCTACTTCCCTTATAAAATCAACGGGGTTAACTATTTTGAGGTTTGTGCTTAAAACATCAGCCTTTCTTACCACTTTATCATCACAACTAAGAAAATAATCCGCATTGCTCTTAACCGCACATGCTATGTGCAAAGCATCCCTTGGTTTGATTCCCTTTTTTTCATATTGTCCGGCTGTTTTCCTTATATCTTCCGAAGACATTACATTCTCAGAAGAAAGAAAGGAAATCCTCTCTATTTCCATTCTTATATCATCATATGGATTGAGACTGTTTTCATACTCAAGTATAAATGACCATACCAACGACAACGATCCGGACTTAAGCATTTGAAGTATTTCAAAAACAGCCACAGTCTCCAACCTGACTCTAACCTGAGACTGGTCATCAAAAGGACGGTTATAAATATTCATATCAAGATAGATTTTCATTTATACCATCCACAGCCTGCATACTCACTAAAAACCCGAAGATCTGTTGTAACAATAAAACCTGAAATATAAATAACCCCTTAATATTACATCAATAATTTTATTATTTTCTCTTGTTTCAAAGGATTTGTCAACATATACTTTCAAAAGTACCCGACCGCCGTTTTCGCCTCTGCTACTAACAGCGGCCAGGCTGTTCTTATATTAGGCCCCGCGCACCAAAAATGCGCCGGGCAGGAGACAGGCTCAGGGCTTCAGCAATGCACCCTCCGGCCCTCCATAAAGAACCGGACTCCGGCTCTGCCGTGGCCAGCGGCCAACTGAAGCACGGACAACACGGAACCCGTTGTTGTTGTTCCGGTTGTCTGGATCGTTCCTGTTGCGGTTGGCGGAACGCAGGTTCCTCGCGTTATTGTTCCAGGAGCCGCCACGCAGGACGCGATCCGTTTTTTCCTATCCCCTTTGAAAAACTATACTATCAAATATCTTTTTGCGCAAATTATAGCTGTCCGCGTGCTTTACATGGCCGAGCCAGCTCATCATCGAAGATTGCACTGTTTCCATATTAATCAGCCCTTCCCTGTATTTCAGAGACAGCCGTCCAAATCGTTTCCGGAATCTTTTTATGCCTGATTTTCGCAAAAGCCTGTGCGTTGGATATACTCTATATCCGAGCCAGTCAGTACCCTTGCTAACCGGCCAAAACTGCGCCTTGTTTATGTGTACTTTAACCCGCAATCTTTCAAAATATCCGATCATCGCCGCTCTTAATTTTCGCAGATGATCCTTGCTGTCGTCAAATACCACCATGTCATCCATATAGCGGATATAGTATCTGCATCGAAGTTTTTCTTTTACATAATGATCAAAGCCATCGAGATAGATATTGGCAAAGAGCTGACTTGTAAGGTTTCCTATCGGGAGCCCTTTCTTTCTCTCCAAGGGCGTAAAAAGTCCATCTCCCGGAAAATAAGATAAGCTGCCCTGCCCTTCCGGCTCACGCCCCGATTCAATAATAACCCGGATCAACCGGAGAATATCCGAGTCTTTAATTCTTCTCTCTATTGCCGTCATAAGAATTTCATGATCCATATTGGGGAAATAACGGACTATATCCATTTTGAGGACATAGCACCGTTTTCTCGAAAACCCGGTAAAACGGTTCACAGCCTTATGGGTACCTTTATCTTGCCTGTTTGCATAGGAATCATAAATCATACTTCGGTCAAATATCGGTTCGATGATGTTCACCAGAGCATGATGAACAACCCTGTCCCTGTAAGGCGCGGCGCTTATAATACGTTCTTTTGGTTCAAATATTTTGAAACGATGATACGGCCCGGGGCGGTAGGTCTTTTCTTTCAATTCCCTTTGAATAGATAAAAGGTTCTTTTCAAGGTCAAGATTGAAATCCCGGCAACCGGCTTTAAAGCGCTTTCCTTTTTGAGCCTTCCGGGCCGCGCAAAGAAGATTGTCGAAATCATACACCCGGTGATACAGGTTGCCGTATCTTTTCATCTCTTGCCTTTACGTATTTGATCCAACTCCCGATCAGTCTTCCGATATCGTTCATCAAGACGCTTACATGCTCATATCGCCTGCTATTCAGATAGTTCAGATCCAGGGAAAGACGCCAGAGGAAGCGCAACACCTCTATTTTGAGGTTGGCTTTTTTTAAGCAATCGATTTTATCCCTGGAATATCTGGCGCTGATGAGCAGTTCAAGAACATCGAGAATATGGTTTTCTATTCTGTCTCCCAACATAAAACGCTGGTCCCGGGGAAAACTCTTTATGGCAGGGATGGACCATTTCAGAAGATCGTAGGTTAGAGTCAGAGAGTCGGGTCCGGTCTTTTTAGCCATGTTATAAAAAATTACGTTGCGGGCCTGCAAGCAGGCCGCTTTTAAAAAGGTGTAAAAGGGTAAAGGTATAAGGTTTAATAAGCACGGACAACACGGAACCCGAAGTTGCTGCACCGGCCGCCTGGATCGAGCCCGCTGCGGTCGGCGGAACGCAGGTACCTCGCGAAACTGCTCCAGGAGCCGCCACGCAGGACGCGATCCGATCCTGAAGAAGGGCCTGCTGGATCTGTAACGTTTCCTGATGGGTAATTTTTTTCATACCAGTCCTCACACCACTCCCACACATTGCCGTGCATATCGTAAAGTCCCCAGGCATTTGGCGAAAAACTTGCTACTTCTATGGTCTTTTTTCTGTACATCCCTTTAGAGCAACCCGGCATTGGATAATTGCCATTATAGTTTGCCTGATCAGTAGAGATGCAACCGCCTGTAAAAAAGGGAGTTGTTGTCCCAGCCCTGCACGCATACTCCCACTCTGCCTCGGTCGGAAGCCTGTATTTATTCCCGCCTTCCTGCCTGTTCAGCTTCCTGATAAATTCCCGGCAGTCATTCCAGGATACCTGCTCCACCGGCAGATTATCCCCTTTAAAGTTCGACGGGTTGTTCCCCATAATTGCTTTCCACTGACTCTGAGTTACCTCTGTCACACCCATGTAAAAACCCTTTGTAAGAGTAACTTTGTGCCGCCGCTCATCGCTCTCACGCCCCTGCTCACTGGAAGGGATTCCCATCATAAAACTCCCGGCTGGTATCAGCATGAACTTCATGCCGATGGAATTGACAAATTCCTTTCCCGGACCAGAAACAGCCTCTACCTCAAAGACAAACTCATCCCCCTCAAGCTCCCCTGCGTCCTTTAACGCCTTCCAGATGATTTTTTTGTTGCTGCCCGGGCGCACATCCTTGCCCACATCGCCGGAAACTGTCTTCATCGGAAGCCTGTAGTTCCTGCCGCCGTCTGAAGAGCCACGCACCGTTACCTTATACTTGTCCGCATCCCCTCTCAGGTCGTAATAGATATGCACATCATCGCCAACCTGCTCCACCCGCACATTCTCAACTTCTTCCCATGCAGATGAAACTGCTGGAAAAAAATGAAACAGCAACGCAAAAAACAGGATAAAAACAATGAATCGCTTCGATATAAACATTCGCTACCTCCGTATCATCAGGATGATGTGTTGTGTAGGGCACGTTCCACGAACGTTCCAAAATCCCGTTTGGCCTGTTCGGGGAACAAGCCCTACATGCTGTTTAATCCCTAAATCCCTCAATCCACAAATCCTCATACCAGCACATTTTCAATCTTTTTCCATGCAGCTGTAGCGCACGTTCTCCGAACGTGCCGTATAACATCGTGTTGATGCCCCGTTCAGCCTGTTCGGGGAACAGGCCCTACATCATTTTCATATGAGCCCTATATCATTTTCATATGAGTGTTCGGCCTGTTCAGGGAACAGGCCCTACAGAAATTTGCGTAGCATGTATGGCCCGTTCCCCGAACGTGCCGAACTTTTTAAATCCATTCTATATCAAGCAAATGCTCAACTTTTTTAAATTCAGGATCTCCGGTCACTACAACGGCATCATGTTCTAAAGCAGAAGCCACTACAAAACAATCTGCATAGGAAATCGAATATTTTGCTTTATATTCAGCAGCTTCAAATATAAGGTCATTGGTTGCAGGCAGGATAGTAAATCTCAGGCGCTCAACATTAGCGAGGGTCTCCAGTTTCTTTTGATCACCAAAAACCCGTTTGGTGATATAGATGATCTCACCCAGGTTTATGGCATTGAGATATTTTACCAGCTTTTTTTTCTCAACATATGCCAACAATGAGAAGACCTTTTTATATCCCTGCTCTTTTTGAAACAATTTCAACAAGGCAAAACTATCAAAGATATAGCTGCGATCCTTTTTCACGGTCGAAAATCCCTGTCTCGTTCTTTGAGCAGTTCTTTAGACAACGACGGAGCTTTGGGCAAACTGCCACACGCGGTTTCAACAGGGTCTTCCACCGGCGGCACCAGATATATAACCTTTCCGTATTCAAATATCTGCAACTCCGAGCCCTGTTTAATGTTGTATTTCTTTCTAAGGCGCGCGGGAATTACTATTTGCCCCTTTGCAAGGGTTTTTACAATTGCCATAAAGCGTCTAACCTCCTGGTTATTGGTTATACATTTCCAATAAACGTATAACCAATATCTTGCTATTCGTCAACAGTTTTTTGAGTCTTATCGCAGCGTAAACCGAGCATATCAATCTTTTTTATTGAAAGATATAAGATGGTCGATTATCATATATTTGTGGTCAGTTACAACTAAAATGATTAAACCTAAGTTGAGCGATTTATTGCGAAGATATGTGCCAAGATCTTGATGCATAAGGGTTTGCGAAAACCACAGGCATACCCGTGGATATGTCGAGGATTTTCGCGAATCCTTGATGCGCAAGAGATCGGTGCAGATCGAGTAAAAAATCGCTCAATTTAGGTTAAAGGATATTTATCATATGAAACCCATTGTTGCCATAGTCGGTCGTCCCAATGTGGGCAAATCGACATTTTTCAATCGTATCACCAGATCAAAGGATGCCCTTGTTGACAATTTCCCGGGTGTCACAAGGGATAGAATTTATGGTGATGCGAGCTGGAACGACATTGAGTTTACCCTTGTTGATACAGGTGGATTTTCATTGGAAGATGATGATGATTTTGCGCATCAGATACGCTTCCAGGTTAAGCAGGCCATAGAAGACGCAGATATTATTGTTCTTCTGCTTGACGGAAAGCAAGGGATTTCTCCATTTGATAAGGATATTGTTGAAATTCTCCGCTCAGTTACAAAGCCTGTTTTTTATGTTGTCAATAAAATCGACGGCGCAGAACAGGAAAAAAACATGTACGATTTCTGCAGCCTCGGTATTGATAAACTATACCCGGTTTCTTCTGAACACCGTTACGGCATATCCGATTTTCTCGATGATCTGGTTCTTGCGCTTCCGGAATTTGTCCCTGAAAAATCACAGGACATCATAAAGCTTGCAGTAGTCGGCAGGCCAAATGTCGGCAAATCATCACTTATAAACCGCATTCTTGGAGAAAACCGTCTTCTTGTCAGCGATATTCCGGGCACAACGCGTGACGCCATTGACACGGCCTGCGATATTAACGGCAAATCATATCTTCTTATTGATACTGCAGGGATCAGGCGAAAAGGAAAGGTGTCGAAAAAGCTTGAAAAGTTTTCAATCATAAAAGCGCTAAGAAGCCTTGACAGGTGTGACGTGGCGCTTATTATCATGGATGCCGACGAAGGGACTACAGACCAGGATATAAATATCGCGGGGTATGCTTTTGAGCGAGGGTGTGGCTGCATCCTGCTGCTGAACAAATGGGATCTTATTGAAAAAGAGACCAACACGGCAAAAAAGCACTACGACCAGCTAAGAATGGAGGCAAAATATCTGAGTTTTGCTCCGGTCATAACGATCTCGGCTTTAACCGGCCAAAGAGTTTCAAAAATATTCAAGCTTGTGGATGAAGTTTACAGCCAGTATTCAATAAAAATCGGTACCGGGCAGTTAAACAGGATATTAGACCGGGCAGTTAAAAAAAATGAGCCGTCTCTTTACAGGGGAAAACGGCTTAAATTTTATTATGCCACGCAGGTATCAGCAAAACCGCCTACCTTTATCTGCTTTGTCAATTACCCTGATGCCATCCATTTTTCCTACAAGAGATATCTTATCAATCAGATCAGAGCAGAAGCGAAACTTGATAACACCCCAATCCGGTTATTCTTTCGCCAGCGAACAGGAAAAGATGATAAGAGATATTCAAAAAACAAAAAAACGTAGCATTTCACAGGAATCAGGGATCGGGGGTCGGGGATCAGAGAAAATAAACTTCTTTGCGTACTCTGCGACTCTGCAGTGAATAAGAAAAAAGGATAAAATTTGGATCTGTTTGATTATAGAGCGCAGAAAGCATCAGCCGCATCAAAGCCACTGGCCGACAGGATGCGTCCGAAGAGCCTTGATGAATTCGTGGGACAAAGTCATATCCTGGGTAAAGAGGGTCTGATTCGCAAAGCGATTGAAAAAGATCGAATTTTTTCAATGATCCTCTGGGGTCCTCCCGGATGCGGAAAAACAACCCTTGCCAGACTTATTGCTAATGAAACCGGTTCATATTTTGTTCATTTCTCTGCCGTGCTTTCAGGCGTCAAGGAGATAAGATCTGTTATAGAAGATGCAAAAAATCAGCAAAAGCTTTATCAGAAAAGCACCATACTTTTTGTAGATGAAATACACAGATTCAACAAGACCCAGCAGGATGCATTTCTTCATCATGTTGAAAGCGGTCTTATCACATTGATCGGAGCGACAACCGAAAATCCTTCCTTTGAAGTAATTCCTCCTCTTTTATCAAGATGCCGCCTGATAATCTTAAATGGTTTATCATCTGATAATATCGCAGTCATAATTGATCGTGCCCTAAAAGACAGTGAAAGAGGTCTTGGGAAAACGGGCATTGTGCTTGACAGGGATGCTCTCTCCTTTCTTATACACATTGCCGAAGGGGATGCCCGCATCGCGTTAAATAACCTTGAAATAGCGGCTTCTTTGCTCATACCGGAAAGGGAACCTGGTAAAAATAACAAGACCGGACATATAAGTTTGCAGGTTCTTGAGATGGCTTTGCAGAAAAAGGCTCTTGTATATGACAAGTCAGGTGAAGAGCACTTTAATCTTATATCAGCCTTTCACAAAAGCCTGCGTGGAAGCGATCCGGACGCGGCTATTTACTGGCTCGAACGGATGCTGTTGGCCGGAGAAAATCCCTTATATATTGCCCGCAGGATGGTCAGATTTGTATCCGAAGATGTGGGAAATGCAGATCCATATGCGCTCGGAGTCGCTTTAAATGCCATGGAAGCATTTAAATTTTTAGGACACCCGGAAGGGGAACTGGCTCTGACCCAGGCCGCTGTTTATCTTGCAACAGCGCCAAAAAGCAATAGTATATACTTGTCATCTAACATGGTGAAAAAAGAAATTAAAAGTTCGGGCTCTCAGCCTGTTCCGCTGCACATAAGGAATGCTCCAACCAGACTTATGAAAGAGATCGGGTATGGAAAAGATTACAGATATGCGCATGACTATAAGGAAGGATTTACTCCCCAGGACTATCTGCCTGAAAAACTCAGAGGCAGGCGCTACTATTCTCCAACAGACAGGGGATATGAAAAGACAATAAAACAAAGGCTTGAAAAGTGGCGAAAGCTAAAAAAGGGTTCAAAGCCCAAATGATAGTTTAGATCTTTGCAAACACTATTCCCACTCAATGGTGCTGGGCGGCTTGGAACTGATGTCATAAACTACGCGATTAACACCTCTTACTTCATTAATAATGCGGTTGGAGATTCTGCCGAGCAGAGAGTGAGGGAGTCTGGCCCAGTCTGCAGTCATGGCATCGGCGCTGGTCACCGCTCGAATGGCTGCAATATATTCGTAAGTCCTCTTGTCTCCCATAATCCCCACGCTTTTCAGCGGAAGAAGCACTGCAAAAGACTGCCAGAGCTTTTTGTACAGACCATTCTCCTTAATTTCTTCAATGAGAATGGCATCCGCCTTCCGCAAAATGGAAAGCCTTGCCTGGGTAACATCACTTATAATTCGAACGGCTAGACCCGGACCCGGAAAGGGTTGTCTCCAGATAAGACCTTCGGAGAGTCCGAGTTCTTTTCCCAGAACACGCACTTCATCTTTAAAAAGGTGTTTGAGAGGTTCAATGAGTTTGAGCTTCATATTCTTTGGGAGCCCACCTACATTATGGTGAGATTTGATTACTGCGCTGGGACCTCCAAAGGCCGACATTGACTCGATGATATCCGGATAAAGTGTTCCCTGGGCAAGAAACTCCACGCCCTGAAGCTTGCGTGCCTCTTTTTCAAAGACTTCTATAAACGTGCGCCCGATAATCTTCCGCTTCTTTTCAGGGTCAACAACTCCCTTTAATAGATTCAGAAATTTCCTCCTGGCGCTGACAAATCTTAGATTCACCTTGAAATACTTCTTAAAGAGCAACTTAACCTGCTCCGTTTCACCTTGCCTCAAGAGGCCGTTATCGATAAAGATGCAAGTCAATTGTTTGCCGATAGCCCGGTGGAGAAGAAGCGCTGTCACCGAGGAATCAACACCTCCGCTCAAGCCCAGAATCACTTTCTTATCTCCGACTAGGCACCTTACCTCTTGGATCGATTCTTTGATGAAAGATTTCATCGTCCAGGTCTTCCTGCACCCGCAGGTGGCGAACAGAAAGTTCTTCAACATCGTTTTTCCCTTGGGCGTATGGGCAACTTCAGGATGGAATTGTAATCCATAGAACCTTTTTGCGGGATTTTCCGTGGCCGCCACACCGGTGCCGGCAGTCGATGCCGTCACTTTAAAACCCCTGGGCAGACTGCTGACCGTGTCTCCATGGCTCATCCAGCACTTTGTCTTTTCCTCGATTCCATAAAAAATCCCTGTGGCATCTTTTATTCGGAGTTCGGCAAGGCCGTATTCCCTCTTTTTCGCCCTCTTTACTTCTCCCCCCAGGGCATCCGCCATATACTGCATCCCATAACAGATACCAAGAATTGGAATGCCCAGGTCAAAGATTTCAATGTCCACCCGCGGACTGTTCTCTTCATAGATACTTGCAGGGCCTCCAGACAGGATGATCCCATCAGGCGAGAGCGCTTTGATCTCGGCAGAGCTGATCCGAGGAGGTTCAATCCGGCAGTAGACACGATGCTCACGCACTCGTCTGGCAATGAGCTGGTTGTACTGGGAACCAAAGTCGATGATTAAGATCACGGTTACTCCCTCAAATATAGTTTTGAGTTTTTAATTTTTAATTATGAATGAAGGAAAAAGTCCGATTTTTAATTCAAAATTCAACATTCAAAATTAACAATTCGTTAAGAACAATTACCACCGCATACGAACCTTCACGCCCTGAGCGTGCAGAGCTTCCTTGATTTGCTTTATCGTATATGTGCCATGGTGAACTATTGAGGCAACAAGAGCGGCATCAGCCTTGCCCTTTGTCAGCACATCGTAGATATGGTCAATGTTTCCGGCGCCACCAGAAGCTATGACCGGAATATTTACATTTTCAGATATGAGTTGAGTCAAGGCCATTTCATAACCCTGCTGGGTGCCGTCTGCATCAATAGAATTAAGGCAGATCTCTCCTGCCCCCATGTTTTCCGCCTTCTTTGCCCACTCAAGGGCATCGATGCCCATATAAGTCCTGCCCCCGTGAATGACAATTTCGTATCCTGACGCGATCTTGCGAGAGGTCTCCACCTTTTTGACATCCATCCCAAGCACAATGCACTGGCTTCCGAAGACCCGTGCGCCATCTGCGATGATTTCAGGATTCAGGACGGCCGCGGTATTCACACTCACCTTTTCCGCACCTGCCAGAAGCACACGGCGCATATCCTCAATAGTCCTGATCCCGCCACCCACGGAAAATGGTATGAAGATCTCTTCAGCCACACGTCGTACCACATCTATCATAATGTCTCGACGATCGCTTGAAGCAGTTATGTCGTAAAAGACGATCTCATCAGCTCCTTCATTATAGTAGAAACAAGCCATCTCCACGGGGTCACCGATATCGATATTGCCTTGAAATTTTACACCTTTGGTGGTTTTGCCGTCTCTCACATCAAGACAGGGTATGATCCTTTTACTCAGCATAGCGGCCATCCCAGGTACAAAAATTCTCCAAAAGCCTCAGCCCTGCTTTACCACTCTTTTCCGGATGAAACTGCACGGCTATCAGGTTCTTATGTCCAATGACAGAGGCAAACTCTATACCGTAGCAAGTCGTCCCGAACACATATTCATCCGATGCAGGCAAAGGGTAATACGCATGAACAAAATAGAACTCATCTGCCGGGGCGATACCTTCCAGCACCGGATGCTCTTTCCGCAGATTTACGCCGTTCCAGCCCATATGGGGTATTTTGAGCCGATCCTTTTCTTCAGAAAAAAGCGGCTGAGGAAGCAATTCAACATTTCCCTCGATAAGTCCTAAACACTCGGCTTCATTCTCTTGGCTCCTTTCCAGAATAATCTGGGCGCCAAGACAGATCCCAAGGATCGGCTTGCCGGCATTATACTCATACCTCAACACTTCATCCAATCCCAGGCGCTTCAGATCGGACATGGCCTTGCCAGCTGCTCCTACACCAGGAAAGATGATCCTTTCGCAGCCCAAGATTTTCTCCCGGCGTTGAGTAATCAAGCACCCATAGCCCAATTTTTTCAGGGCACGTTCCACACTGCTCAGGTTGCCGGCCTTATAATCAATAATTGCAATCATTACTTTTCCAGGCAGTCCTTTGACAGGCTTTTATCAAATTCTACTGGGTAGCATCCATCAAAACATGCCTTGCAGAAGTTATTCTCAGGGTTATCCACTCCGGTTGACTTAAGAAGCCCGTCAAGACTGATATAATGAAGAGAATCAAGTCCCAGCAGGCCACGAAGCTCTTCAACAGATTTGTTTGCCGCTATCAACTCACCTCTCGTTGAAAAATCTATACCATAATGACATGGAAAGCGATGTGGAGGGGAACTAACGCGCATATGCACCCGCTTTATGCCGAACTCACGCAGAGCTTTTACCCTTGTTTTAACCGTGGTTCCTCTTATTATTGAATCCTCAATTATGATAATATCTTTGCTTTTCAGAAGCTCCTTTACGGGATTCAGTTTGACCCTTACACCAAAATCGCGCATACTCTGTGTGGGTTGAATAAATGTTCTGCCCACGTAGTGATTCCGGATCATAGCCATCTCAAAGGGGATGCCGGAAGCTTGCGAATAACCCAAAGCCGCATAAGTTCCTGAATCAGGAAAAGGCATAACAAGATCTGCATCAACAGGAGCCTCTCCAGCAAGATGTCTGCCATGTGCCTTTCTCATTTGATAAACATTATGCCCGAATATTGTGCTGTCTGGTCTTGCAAAATAGATAAATTCAAATATGCAAAATGTTCGTTTTGCGGCAATGGGCGATTTTATGCTTTTTATCCCGTTTTCCCCTATAATGACTATTTCGCCGGGATCGAGCTCTCTTATAAACTTCGCCTCAACAAGGTCAAGAGCGCATGTTTCTGAAGCAAGCACATAGTGCCCATTAAGTTTTCCAAGACACAGAGGTCTGAAACCGTTTGGATCCTTTATTCCGACGACCTCTCCGTTGCTTGTAAGCATAATAAAAGAAAAGGCGCCTTTCAGTCTGGATGCAGTTTCAACAAGAGCCTCTTCAAAGCCTGATTTCAGATTTTTAACAAAAAGATGGAGAAAAATCTCGCTGTCCGTGGTGGTCTGAAAAATCGATCCTCTTTCTTCAAGCTCATTTTTCAGGTTATACGCATTTACCAGATTGCCGTTGTGGGCAACAGCATAAGATTTTTTTCTATGATGTACAATAAAAGGCTGTGCATTGGAGAGTGTCGAACTCCCTGTTGTGGAATAACGGACATGTCCTATGGCGCTCTCACCCTTTAATTGTTCCAGATGGGCCGTCTTAAAAACATCAGGCACAAGCCCCATTCCCTTATATGCAGTGATGTTTTTGTCACTGGCTGTCGCTATGCCGGCGCTTTCCTGCCCCCTGTGCTGAAGAGCATACAAGCCAAAATATGTAATCTTCGCCGCTTCAGGATATCCATGAATTCCAAACAGCCCGCACGCTTCTATGGGTTTTTCAGGATATTCTTCCATTATACAATCACCTTAAACATTACCTGACTCATTGTTATATTCCTGAATGGTTTTAACCGACATCTTCCTTTTCTTAATTGCTGAAATACCTCTGCACATGGCCATAGCCCCTGCAATTGTTGTTGCATAAGGTACACCATATTTTATCGTAGCTCGTCTTATGTCATACCCGTCATGTTTGGTTTCTCCGCCTGAGCCGGTATTTATAACCAGTTGAATCTCTTTGTTCTTGATTGCATCCACAACATGGGGACGACCAAATGAAACCTTGTTTATCATTTTATTTTCTATTCCGTGTTTAGCCAGGAATAATGAAGTTCCACGGGTTGCCATAACCGTAAAATCCATATCGCAATAATTTGACGCCACATCAAGAACAGCCTCTTTGTCATAATCTTTTACGCTTATAAAAACAGTGCCGGAAACAGGCAGATTCTGCCCTGCCCCAAGCTGTGCCTTTGCATAAGCAGATCCAAATTTTGAATCAATTCCCATGACCTCTCCGGTTGATTTCATCTCAGGCCCAAGAAGCGTGTCAACATCGGGAAACCTGTCAAAGGGAAGCACAGCCTCCTTTACTGAAATATGGTCGGGAATTTTTTCACAGGTAAAACCAAGTTCATTTAAACTACGCCCAAGCATAACCTTTGTGACGAGCTTTGCAAGAGGCACACCCGTTGCCTTACTGACAAACGGAATTGTCCTGGAAGCCCTTGGATTTACTTCGAGCACATATATACGATCATCCTTAATGGCATACTGCACGTTCATAAGGCCTATAACATTTAATTCCGATGCCATGGCTTTTGTAGCTCTTGCTATTTCTTCCAGAGCATCGGATTTAACGCTGTGTGGAGGAAGAACACAGGCCGAATCTCCTGAATGGATGCCGGCCTCTTCAATATGCTCCATAATACCGCCGATAATAGTTGTCTTTCCATCTGAAATCGCATCCACATCCAGTTCAACTGCATCTTCCAAAAACTTGTCTATCAGCACCGGATGCCCAGGAGAGGCCAGGATGGCAAGTTTCGTAAAATTTTCCAGATCCTTTTGGTTATATACTATCTTCATTGCTCTTCCGCCAAGCACATAAGATGGCCTGACAATTACAGGATATCCGATCTTTTCGGCAACGGCAACGGCTCCTTCAACATCCAAAGCAGTGCCGTTTGCAGGCTGAACAAGGCCCAGCTTATTTAACATAGCCTGAAAAAGTTCACGATCTTCAGCGCGATCAATGCTCTCCGGTTGTGTGCCCAGTATGGGGACGCCGGCATCAAATAGAGAGGTGGAAAGATTAAGAGGGGTCTGACCGCCAAACTGGACAATTACTCCCATCGGCTTTTCTGTCTCAACGATATGGAGCACATCTTCTTTTGTAAGGGGTTCAAAATAAAGCTTGTCGGATGTGTCATAATCTGTGCTGACTGTCTCAGGATTACTGTTTACCATAATGCTTTCTATACCCTCTTCCCGAAGGGCAAATGAAGCATGAACGCAACAATAATCAAATTCAATCCCCTGTCCGATCCTGTTGGGGCCTCCTCCCAAAATCATCACCTTTTTTTTGTCGGAGACCCTTGCTTCGCTTTCCGTTTCATAAGTAGAATAGTAATATGGTGTTGAAGCCTTGAATTCAGCGGCGCACGTATCAACAAGCTTGTAAACCGGACGGATGCCGAGAGCTTTGCGGTTTTTCCCCACACTCTCTTCACTGGAACCTGTAAGACAGGCTATCTGTATATCCGAAAAACCGTATGATTTTGCTTTTTGTAAAAGTAAGCGCTGTATGCCGGACATCTTTGAATTTTGAGGCTTAAGGGTTAAAGCAATCTCCTGTTCAAGATCCACTATCTGTTTAATCTGATATAAAAACCACGGATCAATGCCGGTTAACTCATGGATTGATTGAACAGGCATTCCCTCCATAAGAGCATAGCGAAGGTAAAAAATCCTCTGGGAATTGGGAGTAGCCAGCTTCTGTTTTATTTGAAATATTGTTTGACCTTTTTTATAAATGTCAGGATCCTTTCCATCAGCTCCCAGGCCGTACCGTCCAATCTCAAGGGATCTCAAACCTTTTTGCAGGGCTTCTTTAAAAGTCCTTCCGATAGCCATTGTCTCGCCAACAGACTTCATGGCGGTTGTGAGATAATCGTCTGTTTCAGGGAATTTTTCAAAGGTCCAGCGGGGTATCTTTACCACGCAGTAATCAAGGGCAGGTTCAAAGGATGCAAGGGTCTCCCCTGTAATGTCGTTGGGAATTTCATCAAGGGTACAGCCCACCGCCAGTTTGGCGGCTATCCTGGCGATAGGAAAACCTGTGGCCTTTGAAGCAAGAGCGCTGCTGCGCGAAACCCTTGGATTCATCTCAACAACAATCATTTCTCCGTTTTCAGGATTAACGGCAAACTGTACGTTTGAGCCTCCGGTATCAACCCCTATTTCACGCATGATTGCAATAGATGCATTCCTCATTACCTGGTATTCTTTATCACTCAAAGTCTGGATCGGAGCAACCGTAATGCTGTCGCCAGTGTGTATGCCCATAGGATCCAGATTCTCTATGGAGCATACAATAACAACATTATCATTATTATCCCGCATTACCTCAAGTTCATATTCCTTCCAGCCCAACACAGATTCCTCAAGCATTACCTGCCCGATTAAACTTGCGTCTAATCCTGCCCTGGACATCTTTTCCAGTTCTTCGGGATTATATGCAACACCGCCCCCTGTTCCTCCAAGGGTAAAGCTCGGCCGGACAATAATCGGAAATCCGATTTCATCTGCTATGGCCGCGACCTTAACCATATCCGTTGCTATGCCGCTTTTTGGTATGCGAAGCCCTATTCTCTCCATTGCATTGCGGAAAAGATTCCTGTCTTCGGCCTTTTTTATGGATTCAATGGACGCTCCGATCATTTCAACATTGAATTTGTCTAACACACCCATTCTTGCCGTTTCAACGGCTGTATTAAGCCCTGTCTGCCCGCCCAGAGTCGGCAGCAGTGCATCGGGCCGCTCCCTTTCGATTATCTTTGCAACTGTTTCAGGAGTAACAGGCTCAATGTATGTCCGATCGGCTGTTTCAGGATCGGTCATGATCGTGGCAGGATTGCTGTTGACAAGCACAACCTCATAACCTTCCTCTTTTAAGGCCTTGCATGCCTGGGTGCCTGAATAATCAAACTCGCATGCCTGGCTTATGACAATCGGACCGGCTCCAATTATAAGAATTTTATGTATGTCTGTGCGTTTCGGCATAGTAATCTATTTCACCACAGAGCTCACAGAAAAAGTCTTTCTTTTTTTATAGAAAACCTCTGTGTACTCTGTGCTCTCTGTGGTAAGAGTTTTTGCAATGTCAACGTGTTATCATTTTTTCAAATTCATCAAAGAGATATTTTGAGTCATGCGGACCGGGAGAGGCTTCAGGATGATATTGCACTGAAAAAATCGGATATTTTGTGTGTCTGAACCCTTCCAGAGTATTATCGTTTAAGTTTATGTGGGTTATTTCCACACCCTTGCCATTCAGGCTGTCTATATCTACGGCAAACCCATGGTTTTGAGAAGTAATCTCCACTTTTCCAGTTAAAAGATTCTTAACAGGCTGATTAGCGCCCCTGTGACCGAATTTCAGCTTAAAGGTTTTCCCGCCCAGGGCAAGCCCAAGAAGCTGATGCCCAAGACAGATACCGAACATGGGCCGATATTCCAAAAGCTGTTTTATAGTTTCTATGGCATATGCTACAGGTTCAGGATCACCCGGACCGTTGGAAAAAAAAATCCCATCAGGTTCCATTGCCCTGATGGAATCAGCACTTATTGAAGCCGGCATAACAATGGTTTCAAAGCCGGCGGATTCCAGACAACGCAAGATATTATATTTTATTCCAAAGTCAAAGGCGACAACCGAATGTTTCTCTCCTCTATATTTCCAAATACTTCTATCAAAGACACTGCCGGTGGTTATTGAAATCGGCTTTCCATCTTCCCAGCGATAATACGCCTTTGTTGTAACCTCCTTAACAAGATCCCGACCTATCATGCCTGGTATCTCTTTTGCCTTTTTCACGCATGACAAGGGGTCAAGGTTATGTGTTGAAATGAATGCCCGCATGGCTCCCACATTCCGGATATGCCTTGTAAGCGCGCGGGTATCTAATTCCTCTATCCCCAGAACACTTTTCCCATTAAAGCCGGATTTTAAATAATCCGCAAGAGTGGAAGTAGATCTGAAATTGCTTGGAAAATTTTGATATTCTTTAACCAGAAAACCAGCGGCCTGTATCCTGCCGGACTCGACATCTTCAGGATTAACGCCGTAGTTTCCTATCAAAGGATAGGTCATTGTCACTATCTGTCCTCTATATGAGGGATCGGTAAGAACCTCCTGGTATCCTGTCATGCTTGTATTAAACACAACTTCGCCCCAGGTTTCTCCGGGTCCTGTAAAAGATCGGCATGTAAAGGTACGTCCGTCTTCAAGCGCTAACAATGCTTTCATGCCATGCCCCCACTGATCCCTGTGAAAGGGTCATTTTCCACAAGGTTCCAGATCCCGGAAGGGCATGCGCCTGCGCAAAATCCGCAACCTATACACTTTGTTTCATCCACGATATATTCAAAATCATCCTTTTCTCTTTCCTGTCTGCTAATCGCGCTTTCAGGACATACAGCAACACAGATTCCGCAGTCCCTGCAAGTTCCGCAGGAAGAACATTGAGATCCGTAATGGTCAAGATCGTCAAAAGACGTCACCCCCGAATTAAAATATTTAGGATCAAAATATTCAAGAGATACCCGGCTGCGATCAATCATCCGGCGGGTATCGCCCAATGGACGCTTTCCGTCAATAATATCGATAATCGCATTCGCGGCCTTTCTGCCGGCTCCTATTGCATCTGTTAAAAGCCCGGGTTTTACTACATCTCCAATGGCAAAGATTCCGGCGTCGGTTGTCTGATAATGCTCGTTCACAACTATAAATCCTCGTTCCGTAGTCACATCGTCAGGAAGAAACTCGATATCAGGCGCATCGCCAATAGATATTATAACTGTGTCGGCAGGAATTATCTCTCCGGTAGTAAGCATTACCCCTTCTTCAGTAATCTCTTTTGTAAAGCAGGGCCACCTGAACGTTGCTCCGACGGCCTCTGCGCTTTCCCTTTCCTTGCCAAATGAGGCCGGTTCCTGAACATCGATCAGCATAATTTCTTTTGCTCCCAACCTGTGGGCTTCGCTGGCAACATCACAGCCGACATTTCCAGCGCCTATTATCACAACACGCTTTCCCGGTTTAGCCTTTCCCTGCTTTGCCTGTATTAGAAAGTCAAGGGCGGCAATCATCCTTTCTTTCCCTGGCACAGGAAGGGTTCTGGGTGTATATGCACCCGCGGCTATAACGACGAAGTCAAAGTCTTCCCTTAATTGCTCCATTTCTTTTTTGTCAAGACGTTGCTGAAGATGCACATGAGATATTACCTTTTCAACCCTTTCCAGTTCAGTTGAAAAGACTTCCTGAGGAATACGGCTGTCTGGAATAACCGAAGCTATCTTTCCGCCCAATCTTTTTGCCATATCATAAACAGTTGCTTTGTGTCCCTGCATTCGAAGCTGCCAGGCCACAGATATTCCTGCCGGCCCTCCTCCAATTACTGCAATTTTTTTCCCGCTTTCCGGCGGCAGTTCCGGAAGATTGGCATTTATACTCGCCTGTCCGAGCTTTGTTACATCAATTGGAGACATGGAATCTGATATCCTGGTGCAGGCCTGCATACATGGGTTTGAACATAGATACCCGCAAACTGTGGCTGGAAATGGCGTATATAAAAGAGCCAGATCTACAGCCTCATCCATACGACCATCCCGAATCATACCCCATCTCTTATGAACAGGAATACCTATTGGGCAAGCGGCTTCACAGGGAGCCATATATTTACGATTTTCCCATACAGGAACAAAACGCCTTAAATCACCGGTTGTAATTATTGGAATAGGACTTCTGTTAATATCTGTAAGATCGCCAATCAGACCTCCTTTGCCAAGCTCCTTCTCCCAAATTCCATCCATGAAAGATTGCATAGATCTGCTCCGGCCTTCAAGCCTTTCTTGGGGAGAGCGTGCAATTATAAGCTGCCACTTCTTCCTGTATGATATTTTTTCAAAAAGTTCAGGGCGTTTTATGCTTTCAAGAAAGATCTTAAGATTTTTTATCAACCAATTCCAATCATCATCCTCAATCGACACAAGCTTTGCGTCTGCCTGGCTGAATACTCCGTGGGAGCCGCGAAAAAATAGTTTGCCGCCAACCATACCGACAAATGGACGATATCCCAGGATATTGTCAGGAGTCTGGGCTTCAAACCCGCAGACAACTGAAATGCCTCCTGCCATGAATTCGCCGAAATAATCTCCCACAGATCCCAACGCCCACAGTTCAGGCGGATCAAAGCGCGGATTATGTTTCGTCATGGTCATGCCCCTTGCGCCGATACTGCCGCCCACATAAACCTTTCCCTGTGCCATACCATTTGCCACGCCGTTTGAGGCATTTCCATGAACAATAATTTGCGCGCCGGCATTCAGCCAGCCAACATCATCCGAAGCAGGCCCCATTATTTCTATATATGTGTTTGGAAATCCAAGGGAACCAGTGCGTTGTCCAGTATAACCGTCTATTTCTATATGAATGGCCTCTTTTCCGGCCTTCCATAGCCGCCCGCCAATTCCATGCTGGCCATATGCCTTTATTTTAAGATATCTATATCCACGAGCAACGGCATCCTGAATTAGCTCTTCCAGAACACGTGAATCAAGACGATATCTGTCCTTTTTACCGGAAATTATATATTGTTTTTTATCCATCTCTTAATCCTCTTGAATTTAAGAATTCAGGAATTGGGGAATTTAGGAATTGAAGGTATCCTATTGATTTTAATCCCTTAATCCCCTAATCCCTTAATTCCTCAATCCTTCTACACTACATATTTTATACTAAGTCGATCAGCCGCTGCCCTGTCATTTATCCCCAGAGCATCAGACATACCGATAGGCAGAGATGTTGATCTTCCCAGAGGCGCGACAATCTTCTTTAACTCAATATCAAAGCTGATAAAAACGTCCACAACCCGCTGCGCCACCTGTTCAGGATCGAGCCGCCTGTAGAGACGGGGATCCTGGGAAGTAATTCCCTTTGGACACAGGTCGATATTGCAGATATTGCACCTGTCTGATTCAGACCCCAAACATCCCGCTGCCGCCTCCATAATATACTTTCCAACCTGGACCCCGCTTGCTCCTAACATAATCAGAGCCGCGGCGTTAGCTGCCAGATTGCCGGTTTTTCCCACACCCCCTGCTGCGAATAAAGGAATTTCATTCTGCATACCGATTTTGATAAGGTTAAGATAACAGTCGCGAATATTGCTCGCAACAGGATGTCCCATATGATTCATTGATACGTCATAAGCAGCGCCTGTTCCGCCGTCTTCACCATCAATAGCAAGCCCTGCCGCATAAGGATTTCTGGTCAGATTGTTCAGAACAGCAAGCGCTGTTGAAGTGCCGGAAATCTTGGGATATACAGGAACTCTAAAACCCCAGGCCATGTACATGGACTGTATCATCTTGGCCACAGACTCTTCTATAGAATATTGAGTCTGATGTGTCGGGGGACTCGGAAGGCTAATCCCGGAAGGAACGCCCCGAATGGCTGCAATCAAACTGTTAACCTTGTGCCACATCAAAAGCCCGCCGTCTCCGGGCTTTGCTCCCTGACCATATTTTATTTCAATAGCGCATGGATCCACCTTCATTTCAGGTATGCTATGAATAATCTCATCCCAGCCAAAATAGCCGCTGGCGATCTGGAGTATTACATACTTTAAAAATCTGCTGCGAAGCAGTCTCGGAGGACAACCGCCTTCTCCGGTACTTATACGAACAGGCATCCCAAGTTCTTCATTTAGATATGCCACACCCATCTGAAGACCTTCCCACATATTGGGCGATAATGCGCCAAAAGACATCCCACCTATGATTAGCGGATATATCTCCCTGACAGGCGGAATCCAGCCATTTTCCTCAACAAACTTAAGATTTTCTTCAGGTGGTAAAACCCTTCCTAAAAGAGTGCGAAGTTCAAATTCATGACGTCCTGCATCAAGCGCAGGGTCGGTTAACATCGAAATCCTAATAAACTTGATCTGATCTAAAAGGGAGCCGGGAACGTTCCGTCTTCCCCCGCGTGTGCGAGGTTGCCCTCCTCTATTAACATGAAACCTCAGTTTATCAGCTTCATCGCTTCTTGCCGGTATAATTGCATCATTGGGACAGACCAGAGTGCACATTGCACATCCTACACAACTGTATGTTGGATCTGTTTTTTGGCGTACCCCATAAAATATATTGTGATCACTGGATTGCGTTGCACCTGTATCAAGAGAAGTCCGGACGATTCTCTTGCGAAAAACCCCTAATTCAATAGCGTTGACAGGGCATATTGCAGTGCATTTTCCACAGAGAGTGCATTTATCTTTGTTCCATAAGATCTGCCACGGCAGATCCTTTACGCTTAATGTGGACGGGGTAATTGCTGCGTTTGACAACATGTTGTAACCTCCTTACGATCAGGACCAACTATGGCTGTATCGAGATGCATAGGTTGAAAGTCTTTGCTCTTATCACGATCAGGTATAGCTGCATCAAGACCGCATATTTCAGAACAAAAGCAAAACAGCCCTTCCCTGCC
>JACKQG010002421.1_pt1 | contig 24410 bp, 20 predicted proteins | sample 8237621 | NCBI WGS metagenome assembly JACKQG01 (sample SAMN15677084, study PRJNA649215) | marine metagenome | biome: marine; feature: Black Sea; material: saline water; isolation source: suspended particulate matter (SPM) from the Black Sea western gyre | collected 2013-06-09/2013-06-10 | depth... | reverse complement strand
GAGATCAGGCGCTGTACCAGCTGGGCGAGATTCACTTTCAGCAGAACAAGAACGACGAGGCGATTCGCGATTACCAAACCCTCATTGCCCAGCAGGCCAAAAGCAGCTTTGTCCCGGCTGCCTGGTACGGCATCGCGGCCGCACAGTTCGAGAAGGCAGACTACGCGGCGGCCGTGAACAGTCTCAACACGCTCGTCAACACGCACTCGCAAGCTCCGATCATTCCGCGTGGCAAGTACCTGCGCGGCATGTGCCATCTGCGGCTAGGGCAGCATCAGGAGGGCGTGCAAAATCTGACCGAGTTCATTGCTACCAAGCCACCGGAGCCGGATCTGCTTGGGGCGAGATTCGCTTTGGCCCGTTGTCAGATTGGACTGACCCAATTCGACGCCGCGATCGCCGGGTTGGGCGCTCTGCTGAATGAGAAGCCAGATTACGAACGGGCTGACGACGTCTACTATGAACTGGCGTTTGCCTATCTCGCCACCGCCAAGCCCAAGGACGCCGCAGATACGTTTCGCACATTAGCCCAGAAGTTGCCTGCCAGTCCACGGGTGGCGGAGAGTTGGTATCGAGTGGGAGAGTTTCACGATACGCAAAACCAGATGCCGGTAGCCGCCGCAGCTTACGCCGCCGGGCTGAAGGGTCCGTCAGAACCGGCCGTGCGCGAGAAGCTCTACTACAAACTTGGCACGGTCCAGCACAAGCAAGCCCAACATGCGGTTGCGGTCACCACGCTCGATGCGCAGCTCAAGGAGTTCGCTGCGGGAGATCTGGCCTTCGCGGCGTCGTATTTGGCGGGCGAGAGTCTGTACGCTCAAAACAAGTTTCAGGAGGCGCTGGCACGACTGGGTCCGGTGTCCGTCGCGGCCGACGCGAAAGCACAAGAGTTTCGCGCGAGGTCGTTGTATCGCTGCGGCACGTGCGCGGCGAACTTGAAGCAATGGGCGGTGAGCCAACAGCACTACACTGCGCTGATCGCACAGTTCCCTAAGTTTGAACTGCTGGGCGACGCGCGGTATGGACTTGGCATGGCGCTGCAAAGTCAAAACAAGCTGGACGAAGCCAAGGCCGCTTTCAAACAGATTACGGCAACGGAACCGGAGTCGGAAACTGCCATGAAGAGCTGGTTCATGATGGGCCAATGCTGGTTTTCCCAAAAGAAATACGCCGAAGCGATCGATTGCTTTTCGGAAGTCGCGTTTGGCTTCAAGCACGACGAGTGGCAACCGCTGAGCTACTTCGAAGCGGGGCGTTGTTACATCCAGTTGAACGACCCTGCGGCCGCGCGCCAAATGCTCAATACGGTCGTCGACGAGTTTCCGAAACACGCCCGAGTACAGGATGTCAAGACGATTCTGGCGCAACTGGACAAGCAATAGAGGGAGAAGTTTATGAGTGCCTCCTCGCGAGCCAACTGGCTGGCCTTGCTGATCGTTCTGATCGGCGCGGCTTGGATTCTGCCCACGCTTGATGGCCAAGACGTAACGCGTTCTCAGGAAAATCCTGCCGCCAAAACACCGCCGCCAGTCGAGGAAGCTGCCGCGCCGGACGGTGCCACGGATTCAATCATGAATATGATCCTTGACAGCGGTGCCACGGGCGTGGGGTTCATGGGCGTGTTGGCTCTGTTTTCGATTGTCGCGGCGACCGTCACCCTGGAACGGTCAATGAACATGCGCCGCAGCGTCATTCTCCCTCCCGATCTTGTCGAGGACTTAGAGAGCTTGACGAACAAGAAGGAAACGCGGGCCGAAAAGTTCCTTGAACTGTGCGATCGCTTTAAATCGCCGCTGGGTACTGTTTTGCGAGCAGGAGTGCTCCGCCATGGCCACCCGTTGTTGGAAGTGGAAAAGGCGATGGAGGACGCCGCCGCTCGGGAGATGGCCGAGCTGCGAGCGAGGATCCAGCCGCTACGGACTGTCGGCAACGTCGCCCCGTTGGTCGGACTGCTCGGCACGGTCGTGGGGATGATCATCGCTTTCCACACGGCGAGCCAAGCTGGCTTGGGCAAGGCGGAACTGCTGGCGAAAGGGATCTACATGGCGCTGCTGACCACCGCCGGCGGTTTGGCGATCGCGATTCCTGCGCTCCTAGTGAGTGCCTACTTCAGCGGTCGCATCGATAAGTTCTTCCGAGAGATGAACAGGCATCTGGTTGCCGTCGAGCCGTGCCTGACGCAGAAGCAAACCGCCTCGGACATGGATGCCGACGCGACGAGTCGACCGCACAAGAAGACGTTGATGTCCTTGTGACGTCAGTCGCCGAACACTCCGTGTTCGGCGACTGAACGAAGGCTCGACAAAGAAAGTACCACATGCGATTACCTGCTGAATCGGAAGAATCCGACACGCCTAACCTGACGCCGGTCATCGACGTTGTCTTCTTGCTCTTGATTTTCTTCCTGGTCGCGACCCGATTCGACCAGGAGGAACGTGAGTTGGATGTTGAACTGCCGGAAGTCGTCCAGGCCCAGCCACTGGCGATGACCCAAGGCTTGATCATCAATATCGGCCGAGACGGGAAGTACAAGGTCGTCAGCCAGGAATACAGTGAACAACAGCTAGCCGCGATCATTCGTGAGGCCAAGAAAAATAATCCGCATCAGACCGCGCTGATCCGCGGCGACGGCGACAGCGCGCTGAAGCATGCGGCTACCGTGATGAGCCTTTGTAACCGAGCTGGGATGGATTATCGAATTGCCGCCTTGCAGCGGCAATGACTCAAGAACTAGGCCGGAACAAGGCTTTGCGCAGTTCCGGCAGCGGTGTGACGTTTGTCTCATGCCGGAACTGTAAAGACTTGTTCCGGCCTACTAAAACCTAACCTCCAACTGGTAGCCTGATGCCCCGCCAAGCAGCTCGTCCACCGTGGAAGGTACTGGCCGCGCTGGCGATTGTGCTGCTGGGGGCCGTTGCGATTTGGGCGCTGCCCCGTCGCGCCAATCGCGTGGTGCCGGCTGACGAGAGTATCACTTGGGACGGCAACCGGCTACCGCCACAGCGAGTCATCGTCTGGCGATCGCCGGAAACCCTTGCCGAATTGTTACCGCCGAAAATGAACGACGCAGTCGTCACCACGCCGAGGTTTAGCGAAGGTGGCACGACGCTGTACTGTACGGTTCGTGTCGGTGATGGACCGGCGGACATTTATCGGGCGCGATTCTCGGCCGGCAAATGGGGGCGATTGGCGGCGGTGCCGGCGTTGAACAGCGAGCTGGACGATGCCGGAGCGTTTGTCACCGTCGACGACGCGCAAGTCTTCTTTCATTCAGATCGGCCTGGCGGATCTGGCGGCTTTGATTTATACGTGTCCGAGCGGCAGGGGGACGATTGGGGTCCGCCTCGCAATCTTGGCTCCAAGATCAACACGCGAGCCCATGAGTACGACGCGGCGCTCTCAGCCGCTGGGCAAACTTTATACTTCGCGTCGAATCGAACCGAGTCGATGTCCCGACGGGCGGGCGACGACGCGACGGGCGACGACGAATCACCCGGCTCACAGACAGCGCGCGGCCATTTCGGCATGTCGCACCTCGACTTGTATGTCGCACACCGCGACAGAACCGACGGCCCTTGGCCGAGCGCCCAACCGCTGACGGATCTGAACCGCAGCGACAGCGATGAAAACTCACCATTTTTGTCGCCGGACGGTGTGCATCTCTACTTCGCCTCCAACCGCGCTCCGCCCGAGAGCGGCGAGCGAGACTTGGATATCTATGCGGCGCGGCGCGTGGGCAACCGCTTCGATCCGCCCGAGAATATCGGTACACCGATCAATACGTCGGCGGACGAGACGCAGCCTGCGTTGTCTCCCGAAGGCTTCACTTTGCTCTTCTCCAGTGATCGGGCCGGCGCGGATGCGGTCTATGCAAGCCGCGCGATGCAGGTCTTCGAGGAAGTCACTTGGGATACGTCTCGCGTGGCGACGCTCCGCCGCGTTTGGCCACTGGCCTTGTTGCTCACCGTTGCGGTGGGCGCGCTGGCCACCGGTGCCTTACAGTTGCGCGGCTGGCTGGCCGAAACTGCCTCGTCGGCCCGGTTCTTCGCCGGCAGCGTGATCTTCCACGTGCTGTTGTTGTTCATCCTGACCTTCTGGTCGTTGCCCACGATGGTCAGCGTCATCATCACGAAGATCCAAGAGGCGGAAGCCGCGTCGCAGCCGTTCGACGACAACCAGCACCAATCGCACGAGGACGGGCAACAAGCCTGGGAGAAGCTGGCGGACCTGACGGCCATTGACAAGGCGATCGACTTGATCCGCCGCGAGACAGAGCCGATCAATATTCCCAACGATACGGAGCGGCTCGCCCCGACGATTCCCATCGAGCTGGCACGCCTGTTGCCGACCGATCAGGTGCTGTACACGCCACCCAGCGAGCCGACGGAGCTGAGCGAGCCGCAACAGCTTACTGCACGCAGCATGGCGCTTCCGGCGGCGGCCAATGAAGTGGCAGACGCGGTCGAGCAGCTCCTTGCGCCGCCGCAGCCTGCCGCGGAACTGGCCGATGTCGCGCAGCAAGTCGAGTTGCAGCGAGCGGAACTGCCGCCGGTCGCGGCGCCTGTTGAGTTGTCTGAGCCGGTCGCCGTCGTTGCCCCAAGAACGATGGAGTTGAGCGTGAAAGCGCCCAGCGATTCACCTCGGCTCGACGCGCCGCTACAAGATCCAACGACAACGCGCAGCGTCAGTCGCGTAGTTCAACAAGTCGTCGAGATCACCGAGGATACGACCGCGCCGGTAACACCCTTGGCGAAGACGGTTGAACTGCCTGCGGAATTCCGGGAGCAGATCCGACTCGACCGGACGACGCCGTCTCGCCCCTCCCCACCGTCCGCTCAACCGGCCGAAGTTCGCTCGGTTCGTCCCGCGACCGCCTTGCCGACCGCCGTCCGTGTTGACCTGACACAGGCAAAACCGACCTCGCCTACTCGCGACTTGGTGCGAGCCCGACCCGTGCCCGACGTGACGGCGGACCTGGGTGCCAGCGAAGCGCCGGACGCCACTCCGCCGCAGCCCGCGACACCCGAGTCGCTGGCCGCTGCGGGCGCGCCCGTGGAATTGAACCGCAGCGATGTGAAGCCGCCCCGTATCGAAGTGCCGATCCCTCGGGAGATGACCGGGCCGGACCGCGGCCTCCGGCGAGTGCTGGTCGGCGAATTGAGCGAGATGCAGGTCGATTTGCCGCCCCGTTTCGGTCCGATCGTGAGCCAGTTGCAGCGACCGCGCGCCAAGGCCACCAAGGTGGTCTACGCCGCGGACAGCGTCGGTTTGCGGGAAATGTTTACGCTCCGGCAAAGCGACATCCGCAAGAAATTCATCGAGCTGTTCGACGGTACGGAGGAGTCGGAACGCGCGGTCAATTACGGCTTGGTCTGGTTGGTGACTCATCAGAACGAGAACGGCGGTTGGAGCCTGCACAACTTTCACGCGAACTGCAAGGACAAGCATCCCAACTGCAGCGGAGCGGGTTCCGCGAAATCCGACACCGCCGCGACCGGGCTGGCGCTGCTGCCTTTGTTGGCATCGGGCAACACGCATCAAGCCGGCGAATACCAACAGCAAGTCGCCGCCGCCATCAAGTGGTTAACCGAGACGCAGAAAGAAAACGGCGACTTGCTCTCTGCAGGCGATCAGCAACCGTTGTACAGCCACTCGATTGCTTCAATCGCCTTGTGCGAGGCTTACGGCATGACCGTCGACCCGGAACTCAAGCCCCGCGCGGAGAAAGCCTTGGAGTTCCTCGTTAAGGCCCAACATGCGGGCACCGGTGGCTGGCGATACAGTCCGAACCAAGCGGCCGATACTTCGGTCGTCGGTTGGGCCGTGATGGCGCTCAAGAGCGGCGAGATGGCCGGCATCCCGGCCCCCGCGGCCACGCTTGACAACGTCGCGCGCTGGCTGGCAAAGGTCGAAGGCAAGAAGCCGCCGGGTGGCGTGTTCGGTTACCAGAACGCTAGCCCAACTCCCGCGATGACGGCCGAGGGGTTGCTCTGTTTGCAGTTCATGGGTGCCGACCGCAACGATCCGCGAATGCGTGCCGGTGCCGACTATCTGCTGCAAAACCTACCTGAACCCGAACAGCGACTAACGTCCTACTACTGGTACTACGGCACGCAAGTGATGTATCACATGCAAGGCGAGTACTGGGAAGCTTGGAACAACAAGCTCCGTGATCATCTGGTGCAGACTCAGGTCAAAGAGGGCCCGCTGGCGGGCACTTGGGACCCCCGCGACAACTGGGAGAAAACCGGTGGCCGCGTCTATTCGACCGCCGTCAAGCTGCTGATGCTGGAAGTCTATTACCGCCACCTGCCGCTCTACGAGCAACTCGACGAATAGCATCACCCGATATTCCGCCCGTTACACCATCGGGACACTAGAGCCGACGACTGGGTCGAGGGGTGAGCCCGTAGGCGTGAGGTGAAAAAACTGGTCCGACCTTCAACTGTTGTCCTTGACGGGAGTGATGTAAGGTCTCGGGTCGCCGATATCCGCCGACATCGTCATCCGCTTTGTTCGACCAGATCGGACAGACGGACACGGCATGCATCAATGGCCTGGCCACCGGCTCGAAACCGGTTGACCGGTGGGCTGGGCAGCAACATGGTAAAGAGAATTCAGGCTTCCTTCGCCAAGAGGCTCTCCAATGACTTTCCTTCTCCAGACCTGGCAAATCCTGTTTGTTACCTTTTGCGGCTTGGTGAACCAGCGTCAGACAGAGATCATTGACTTTCAGAACGCCCAGATTACCGCTCTGCTGCAGAAGCTCGGTTAGAAACGCATCCTGCTCACCGATGACCAGCGCCTCCTCCTGGCGGTCAAGGGAAAGTCGATCGGACGCAAAGCATTGCAGGAGCTGACGACCATTGTGACACCGGACACGATCCTCCGCTGGGACTGAGAACTCGTGGCCAAAAAATATCACACCGAGAAGCGGAAGTCGGTAGGCAGGCCTCGCATCCGCCAAGTTATCGTGGATCTGATCCTGCGATTCGCCCAGGAGAATCCAAGCTGGGGCCACGACCGAATCCGAGTGCCCTGGCCAACGTCGGCTACCATATCTCAGTCACGACCGTCGGCAACGTCCTTATAGCACACGGCATCGAACCAGCTCCGATGCGCCAACAAACAGGATCATGGAACACGTTGCTCAAGGCGCATTGGGACGTGTTGTCGCCGATTGACTTCACGACGATCGAAGTTCGGACTCGCGGAGGATTGGTCACCTTCTACCTGCTGTTCGTGATAGAGCTGAATACGCGTCATGCCCACTTCGCGGGCTGCACGACCAGTCCGAACGAGTTGTGGATGAAGCAGATCGCCAGGAATCTGCTGGACTGCGAAGACGGCTTTCTCAACGGCCAACGCGATCTGATCATGGATCGCGACAGTAAGTTCTGTGCCTCGTTTCGTGCCTTCTTAAAGAACAGAAGACACGCAGCCGCTGCGATTGCCACCGCGAAGTCCTAACTTGAACGCCTATCTCGAGCGTTTCATGAAAAGCATCTTTCGACGCGCCGACTCGCGAAGAATGCACTGCGCAACGCCCGCGATCGAACACGCCGCTGGCGGCGCTTGCGCTGTTGAACGATCCGACGTTCGTCGAAGCAGCTCGTGTATTCGCCGAACAAATCATGCATGAAGGAGGCGACACAACCGAAGCTCGACTGAGCTTCGCCTTTCTCCGCGCTGTATCGCATCGGCCGGATGTCGAAGAACTCGCGTTGCTAGAACGTCTCGTTTCAATGAGTCTGACACAACTTAAGGCGGACCCGAAAGCCGCCGATGACTTCACCAACACTGGACAATCACCACGATCCAAAGACGTTGAAGTGGCGCAACCCGCTGGGCGTCTCGCGCGAACAGCAAGGGCAACTCGCTAACACGATCGAGCAACTGAATCGGCGTCGCAACCAGACTGTTATCAATCCCGAGATTGATACGCGGATCGCTTCTTACAAGATGGCGTTTCGGATGCAAACTTCGGTGCCCGAGTGGATGGACGTTTCGAACGAACCGGGGAATGTGTTGGAGATGTACGGGGCCACGCCTGGCGATGGGTCTACGCTTCGAATTGCTCGCTCGGCGGCTGGCAGAGCGTGATGTGCGTTTCATCCACCTGTACCATCGAGGCCGGGACCATCATGGCGGGCTAGTTCAGTACATGAACACTTCCTGTGGATTGACCGACTAGCCAACCTGGGCGTTGATCACCGACCTAAGGCAGCGCGGGTTGCTCGACAGCACGCTGGTGATCTGGGGTGGCGAATTCGGAAGTACGCCGATGTTCCAGGGTAAGGGGGGTGCCGGGCGCGACCATCACATTAAGGGTTTCTCGATGTGGATGGCTGGTGGTGGAGTTAAGGGCGGTATCACCTTCGGCGCGACGGATGATCTAGGTTACCGCGCGGTGGAAGATGTCGTCCACATCCGCGATCTGCACGCAACAATGTTGCACCTGCTAGGCATTGATCACTCGCGGTTCAATGTCAACTTTCAAGGTCTCGATCTGGGCCTCACGGGTGTGCTGCCGTGCCGCGTTCTTGATCCCATTCTTGTGTGAGTGGCAACATCACGTACACGGCGACTGATGAGTTAAAGATCTTGACATCCGTAATATCCGAATATATCCTCAATCTCAAGCTGTGAATCACAGACTGACATGCTCAAATCTTGACCTACCTGCTGCCCTCCTTACTGTCGCACTCACGGCCAAGGCGGAAGGGGAGCGTGTTTCCCGCTGTTTCTGTTCCCGCCGCACGCCATTCCTTCCTGATGAAAGGCAACTCAGATGAAGAACCACAAGAGAATTGTCATGTTGATGATTTGTGCCGCGATTATTGCGGTGATCGCCTCGCCTCATTTCCCGGCGACGGCCGCCGACAAAGAGAAAAAGAAGAAGGACCGCGCTCTCGAAAGAACTCGGGAGACCGTGAAGATGCTCGACAATGTCTATAAGACGGCGGTTGTGTTGATCACGACTCACTATGTCAACGACGACGACGACTTGCCGGCCGGCACTGCTGCGATCGCGTTATTCGAAGCGGTTGGAAAATCTGGCACGCATAAGGCCCGCTTGCTGGACGCTAGTGGCGAACCGTTGGAAGAGAAGAACGCGGCCAAGGACGAGTTCGAAAAAGCCGCTGTGAAGCAACTGAAGGCTGGCGAGTCCTGGCACGAGGAAGTGATCGAAAGAGACGGCAAACGCTACCTGCGGGCTGCCACTCCGATCCCGGTTGTAATGGAAAAGTGCGTCATGTGCCACGACAACTATAAGGGCTTAAAAAAGAACGAAGCGATTGGTGCGATCAGCTACACGATTCAGATCAAGTAGTTCACGGACCAATACATTCCGGCTGCAGCGAATCGCAGCCGGAGTGTGTTCTGGTCGTGTAGCGTCTACGCGAGAATTTTTTCCACAACATTGCCTGCCACATTTGTCAGCCGCACGTCCAGTCCCGCGAAGGGGAATGTCAGCTTCTTGTGGTTGAAGCCGAACAGACGTAGTAGCGTGGCGTGAAAGTCGTTAATGTGGACTGGATCTTCGGCAATGTTCCAACCGAAATCGTCCCTGCGGCCAACCACTTGACCTCCCTTCACACCGCCGCCAGCCAGCCACGTGCTGAACGCGAACGGATGGTGATCGCGGCCGGTGACGGTCTTATAGCCCTTGCGGTTTTCGCCCAGTGGCGTTCGACCGAACTCGCCAACCCAGACGATCAGCGTGCTGTCGAGCAACCCGCGCTGCTTCAAGTCCTTTATCAACGCCGCAATCGGTTGGTCCGCCATGCGACAGTTGTGCGACAAGCCTTCGTCGAGCTTGCTGTGGTGATCCCACGACGCATGGAAGATCGGGACGTAACGCACACCACGTTCGACGAGCCGCCGTGCGAGCAAGCAGTTTCGTGAAAACGAATCGAACACTCCGCTACCACCTCCGCGACCATCGCCTTTCGCGTCACCTTCCGTGCGATCAACGCCGTACGCATCCAAGGTCTCTTGTGTCTCATCTGACAAGTCGATCAGTTCAGGTGCCGCGGACTGCATACGGAAAGCCAATTCGTAGGAGGCGATGCGGCTCGCGATTTCCTGATCGGCGATCTGTTCGTAGCGATGCCCGTTGAGGTCACGAAGGGCATCGAGACTCACTCGTTGGATCTCGGTCGAAGTTCCCGGAGGGTTCGTCAAGTTCAGTACCGGCTCGCCTTTGTTGCGAAACAAGACACCAGCATATGTCGATGGCAGGAACCCGCTCGACCAGAGTGTCGTTCCACCGCTGGTGCCTCGTCCGGATGTCAACACGACATAACCAGGGAGGTTCTGCGATTCGCTTCCTAAACCGTACAGCAACCACGATCCGACACTGGGTCGACCAAAAAACGGGACGCCTGTCTCCATCATCAACTGGGCGGGGTGATGATTGAAGACGTCGGTGTGCAAGGAACGGATCATGCAGATGTCGTCCGCACAGGAACCGATGTTAGGCAGCAGATCTGAGAACTCGACGCCCGATTCGCCGTGCGGAGCAAACTTCCGCGGGCTGGCCATTGCCCGAGCCGTTTCCTTTTGAATGAACGCGAACTGTACGTCTTTGGTAAACGACTCTGGCAGCTTCTCGCCGTCAAGTTCGTTCAGCGTCGGCTTGGGATCGAATAGATCCGGCTGCTCTCCTCGCGGCTTGAACGGATGCAACATACCGAGCGTGCCCGGCTGGACCGTTTGCCCAGGGCGACGAAAGTCGCCTCGCTCATGGACGTAGTTCGCACGTGGCTCCGCGTGTTCGGCAAACGCTCGAGCCTTCGAACCTGGAGGCTTCGGTTCTTTCTTGGCATGATCTTCGACAGCCTTCTTGAGCTTGGCCAGTTCTGCACCGTCTGCCTGGTCCGACGTCTGCTCGACCGCCGCCAACGCGCCTTTCAACTCAGCCTGCTTGCGATCGAACTCGCCTCTTGCGATCTGATACGCCTCAGTTTCTCCCGGGAGTGGCGCGGGAAGGTCAGATTCGTCGGCGTTGTTGAAAAAAGCGGCCAGTTCGTAGTATTCGCGTTGCGAGAACGGATCGAACTTGTGACTGTGGCATTCGCCACATTGAGCTGTCAAGCCGAGCCAAACTGTCCCCGTCGTGTAGACTCGGTCCTTGACCGCCTTGATACGATACTCCTCTTGATCGACGCCGCCTTCGCAATTCGTCAGCGTGTTGCGATGGAAACCGGTGGCGATCCGTTGGTCCACCGTCGCACTGGGCAACAAGTCGCCAGCAAGCTGTTCGATCGTGAACTGGTCGAACGGCATATCGCGATTGATCGCATTGATCACCCAGTCACGCCACCGCCAAGCATAGGGTCGCGGCAGGTCCTTTTCATACCCATCGCTGTCGGCATAGCGAGCCAAGTCAAGCCAATGTCTTCCTCAGCGTTCACCAAAGTGTGGCGAATTGAGCAGGTGATCGACGAGCAGCTCGTACCAGTTCTCATCCTCAGAGGTTAACCAGCGATCCAACTCCTCCGGTGTCGGCGGCAAGCCAATCAAGTCGAGATAGAGTCGCCGGATTAAGACGTAAGGTTCAGCTTCCGATGAGGGTTGGATAGCTTCATTTTTCAACCGGCGAAGGACAAACGTGTCAATATCGTTGCGCACCCACGGATCGTTCGACTCCTGCGGCTCAGGACGCACAAGGGGTTGAAACGCCCAGTGGTCTGCGCCGAGTCGCTGCTCTGCCGCATTACCATCTACGCCATCGGGCCAATTCGCTCCTTGATCGATCCACGCTCGGATCACGGCGACTTCTTTCGGCGTTAACGGTTCTCCTTCAACGGCGGGCGGCATTAGCTTGTCTTTGTCTTCGCCAACCACGCTCTGAAATAGCGGACTCTCGCCGCTCTTCCCCGTGATGATCACTTCACCGTTGTCACCGCCCAGCAGCGCGGCCTTCCTATAATCAAGCCGCAAGCCAGCTTCTTGGGAGTCGATACCGTGGCACTCGTAACACTTGGCGCGCAGTATCGGTTGAATCTGCTTGACGAAGTCGATCCGTTTCAGCTCATCCCCAATCGACGTATGGTTGCTCGACACGATCAAGAGAACTACTAGAAAACCAATATGGTTTATAGACGGTGTCTTCATGCCACCGGTCTCCTGCGGTAGATTGTTCAGGCGGGAAGCAGCAATCGGTTGCGGGGGAAGCCCTCCATAAGCATGTTCAGATCGCGTGCTGGCACCGTCACACACTCGCCCCATGTTTAGCATTCAGTGCCGACCGGGAGATGCAGGGCAACGTGCATAGCAAACCTGGCTCTTCGAGCACTTCGCCAATTGTCGCTTGTTCCAAGGATCGCTCTGCCACCGCCATCACGTTATCTAGTCGGCGATGCAACGGGCACAGGCCGCTGGTGTGGGCCGGTCGCCCGAGCGGGCATTGTGGAATCCGATGGAAAGCGTCGACCGCATTTACCACTTCTAGAACCGTTACGTCGCACGGATTTCGAGCCAACGTGAAGCCACCATGTAACCCACGCTGCGAGCCGACAATTCCCGCGCGGGTCAAGCCTTTCATTACTTTGGCTAAGTAGCTTGGCGGGGCGTCGATCTCGTCGGCAAGTTGTGCCGTCGTGCAAGCTTCGCCAGCCTGATTTCCCAGGAAGACGATCGCACGCAACGCGTATTCTGCAGTTTGGGAAATCATCTCGTGTCTCCTGGATTTATAATTCTCACTAAAAAGATCTTCACATCTATAATTACTGATCTTGTGGTGGCTGTCAAGTCTTGATTTCTGCTGTTGGCGGCGCGATATGCGGTAGGACGAGTACTCTTACCCGTCCCTATTGTGGCCGCAAACTCCTCAAATCAGTTCTTTTTCTCAGGCACTTCGATCTGCACTCGCAGCGCTGGCGAACTTTGGATGAACGATCTTCCTTCGAAAGTTACCCTGCCATTGGCGACCACGTTGGCCAAGTTAGCGGGAGCGCCGTTGGAGGAGCGGATTTCGACGATTGCTTCAGTCGCGTTCTCTTCAATTGTCACGGGGGGAGCCGCGACTCGTGATGGCAAGCCCTGAAGCACGATTCGAATCGGTGCGGTGAAGCCTTCGGCTCGTTGGACCTTGATCGGTAGTTCAACCGTCTTGCCAGAGATGATCTTGATGTCTGGCTGGGCCCAAGCGAGTGTAAGCGGGGCGCTCGGCATCACCGTAAGCAACAGGTCATCGACCGGTACGTAACGCCAAGCGTTGACGTAGCGGACTTGTTCGGATGGTGTGGCTTTGCGGGTGATTTCCTGGTCGCCGATCTTCGCTTTGCCCACAACGGAGAAGGCCACAACGCCAGACGCGGCATCGGCTGGCATGGTCACTGACAAAGTCTGCTCGGATTGACTGCTCGACATAACGGCCGGGCTGATGACTGCTCCCGCTGGCGGATTCGGCGCGGAGAGTTCAATGTTGCCCGTGAATCCTTCGCGCCGTTGCACGAGTACCTTCAAAGCGATCGTACCGCCAGCTGTCACACGCGGATTGTCGGGACTGACGGTCAGGGAGAAATCAGGCCGTGGCGGATGAACGTCGAGCCGATAAACGTGGCGACGACTGCCCAAGCTCGTTGTGTCTCCCACGCGAATCACGTAATCGCCGTCTGCGGCGAACATGTGGTCGATCAACGAATCGGGGGTGCTGTTCGCATCGTCGTTGTTCTTCAATCGTCGCCCGTTCATGTCGTAGAGATCAAGTCGAGCGTCCAGCGGCGAACCAAGTGACCGGCTAACCGTCGAGAAGATCAAACGCTGGCCTTTGGTCGCTTGGAACTTGTAGTTGTCGATATCGCCCTCTCGTTCAATGACGCCATTGAGAACACTTGGCACTTGAAACACGGTCGCTTTGTCAGCGACATCATTTGGTTCAGCTTCATTAAGTTCCGCATCGTCACCCAGCGCCAACGCGATGTCGTTCGAGAGACCAAGCGGGGTACTAACCCTTTCCACGTGTCGTTCCTCGATCGGAACTTCTGCGGGAATGGCAAACGACAGCTTGTTCACGTCACCCAGATTGATTCCTTCCAGGCTGACGGGAGTCGTCGTTCCCCGCTTTCCTCCGACCGGGAAGGCACTGGCCACGAATGGCAGTTCTCCAACCGTCAGCCGATAATTGAATTCCGCCCGCCCGCGAAAAAGCTCGTCGCGAACTTCGACAACGTATTGGCCGTCTTTCGGCACGTCAAAGACGAGCAACGGGTCGCGCCGTCCGGCAAAGTCATGCGAATACGCGAGATTGCGATATGCTTTGTCAGCGATCTCATCGCGAGCGTCCTTCTTCACGGAGACAAGTTTGTTGGCTGCGGCGAGTTCTTCGGCGGCTTTCTTCGTCGCTGCTTGTGCAGCCGCCATCTTGTCGCTGGCAACTTTCAGGACTCCCGCTTTGTTAGCCGCCACCTTTTCAGCCGCGACCTGCTCGGCGGTCGCGTTGTCGGCTGCGACTTTCATCGCGGCGACCGTCTTCTCGGCAGCCGTGGCGGCAGCAACTTTAGCAGCAACAGCTTTATCCGCAGCAACTTTGTCCGCGCTCGCTTTGTTCGCAGCCACCTTCGCCTCGCTGGCTTTGTCGATCGCGGTTTTGGCACCGGCTGCCTTGGTCGCAGCTACCTGAGCGGCAGCGGTTGTGTCATCAGCTGCCTTCTTTGCGATCGCCGTTACTGCGGCGACTTTGCGAGACGCAGCCTTTGCGGCGGCCGTTGCTTCGATAACTGCTTTGTCAGCGTTGGCTTTCTCAGCTGCTGCCTCTTCGGCAGCCGCAACTGCCTTCTCAGCGGCAATTCTCTTAGCGTCTACCTGCTCAACCGCAGCGGTCTCAACGGCAGCTTTCGCCGCGACAGCTGCATCCGATGCCGTTTGGGAGGCGGCAGCTTTCTGAGCGGCCACGCGTTCGGCGGCGATTCGGTCGTCGTCGAATGCCAACAGGAAAGCAGCGGCAGTTAGTGCAGCGGCTCTTTCGGCAGCCGCTTTCTCGATCGAAGCCTTTCCGGCGACCACTTTGTCCGTGGCGATCTTGTCAGCGTTCGCTTTGTTGGCGGCCGTCTGTGCAAGCGAGGCCTGTTGCGTGGCAGCCTTCAACGCGATCGCTTTATCAGTAGCGACTTTCTCGGCAGCTGCTTTACCCGAATTAGCCTTGCCAACGGCAGTCGTTGCCGACGCTAGTTGATTCGCTGCGGTCTTCGCGGCGGCAACCTTAGTAGCGACCGCCTTGTCTGCAGCCAGTTTTGCCGCTTTCGCCTTGTCTGCCGCCGCTTTGCTGGAGGCGACCGCTGCGGCTGTCGTCTTCGATGCTGCAGCTTTCTCAGCAGCAGACTTCTCTACTAGGTAAGTTGCATCTGCCGCTTGGCCGATCTCGTCCGCTTCGCGTACGGTCAGCAGGCCCTCGAACCAGCCTGGACGTTGACTTGTCACGTACGGATGCAAACGTTGACCACTAAGATCCAAGATGATTTGTTGGCCGGCTTTCGCCGAGAAGCGGAAGCAGTCGCGGTCCTCGCCTCGGTTGACCGCGCCGTTGACGATGACTGGGAGTTGGTCCAAGCGCATGGCAAGGGCGGCAGTCTCATTAGGCTCGGATTCGGTTACTTCGGGCAAGACGCTCGCAGCAAATCGCACCACATTCGATGTTCCGCCTGGCGTCACAAGCCGCAATTCGTGAATTCCCAGTTCAGCATCTGCGGCGGCTGTGAGTTTTACAGTCACTTCTCTGGCATTGGGCTTCTTGCCTTCGGGTAGAGGTACGATCTCAGCGGCAACGCCTTTGCCTCCGACGCGCACCGCAGTGGCTGGCGCGAGACTGTTCCCCAACACCTTCACTTCGATCGACGTACCGCGCGTCAGACCCGCTGGCAGCATGGCCGAAACCGTTGGCTGCGGAGCCGGCAAGATGATTTCTTCATCGGCGGAGAATGCCGATCGAGTCGGCCCGGTCATCAAGAGAGAACACAGTCCCACAGCAACCAGTTGGTTGAAACGGCATTGAGTCGGTTTCATGTTTGTCTCCCTTGTCGTAGCCGGATTCGTAAGAATTCGGATCTTCTGTACGATATATTGGGGCGGCGACCGAAGTCTCACGACTTCGGCTACCACTTGGCCGAGTGCCTCGTTAGGAAACGTCCGCCAACTCCTTCAGCATTCCGCCGCTGACGACACTTGTGCCGTAGGGCAGCAGACGGATGTTTCGATCTCGCTCGACGTAAGTCTTGTCGTACGGAATGCCGAGCAGCGTGAACATGCTGGCTCCAACATCCCACGGCAACACCGGTCGATCTTTGACTTCCTCGCCCTTGTCCGTGCTGGTTCCCACGACGTGGCCGCCACTGAATCCGCCTCCGGCGATGACCGACGAGAAGACTTTCGAGTAGTGATGTCGACCGCCTTGCCAACGCGGCGCATAGTCGATGGTTGGTGTGCGACCAAACTCGCCCATCCAAAGCACAATCGTGCTCTCGAGCATGCCGCGCTGATCCAGATCTTCGAGCAATGCGGAGAACGCCTGATCGAGTTCTGGCAGCCGCGTATTCTGAAGCGTTTCGAAGTTCTTCGAGTGCGTGTCCCAGCCACCACGGTCGACGTGGACGAACGACACCCCAGATTCAACTAGCCTTCGCGCTAGCAAGCAGCTTTGGCCAAGTGTGTTTCGCCCGTAGCGAGTACGGAGTTTGTCATCTTCGCCCGAGAGGTCGAAGGCCTTCGAAGCTTCGGGTGCGGCGATCATGTCGTAGGAACGCTTGTAGAAGCCATCCAGTACTTCCAGTTCTTCGTCACCATCCAATCGCTGCTTCAGCGAGTCGAGGCCTTCCAGCCATTTGCGGCGATTGTTTAGCCGATCGACCGTCATGCCAGCGGGAAGTCGGAGGCTGCGAACTTGAAAGCCGTTCGCGTTCGGATCGCTGCCAATGGCGAAAGGTTTGTACGTGCCACCCATGAAGCCGGCTGCCGCGTAGCGATGGCCGCTTGGAACGGCAATGTATGGGGGCAGTGAGCCTTGATAGCCCCATTCGCGGAACACGACCGACCCGTAACTCGGACTGATCGTCCCCCGTGCGGGAACATTGCCTGTGAGCATGATATGGCTGGCGATATCGTGTGATGGCGAAGGGTGCGTCATCGTGTTCAAGATGCTGAACTTGTCGCCTTGCTGAGCGAGCTTCGGCAGGTGCTCACAGATCTGCATGCCTGGAACGTTGGTTTCGATTGGGTTGAATGTGCCGCGATGCGTCGACGGAGCATCGGGTTTCAAGTCAAACGTGTCCAAATGCGAAGGGCCTCCACTCATCCACAGCACGATGCACGCTTTGGCTTTCGGCTCGGCGTCGTTGGGGCGTGCCTCGGCACGCGCTCGCAGCAGGTCGGCCATCGTCAAACCGAACGTCGACAACGCTCCAGCGCGTACAAAGTCACGTCGTCCGATGCCGTGCTGCCGGCGAGATTCCATGTCGATATGTAACATTGGTTAGTCCTCTGGTGGAAGTGTCTTGCCTCCCTCTCTCACCGGGAGAGGAAACTACTTTAGTGGTTAAACAGAAACTCCTTCGTATTCATCAGCACCCAAGCGAGATCTTCAAACTTCTCGCGACGTTGGATGTCTGTGATTGGTTGGGCGAGGATGACCTGCCGCTCCGCGTCGGTTGGGAAGCGGCTGAGCGCGATCAGGTACAGCTCGTCAACGACCGCAGCGGCTGGCTTGTCGGACGCAGCGAGCTTGGCCGCGTGGCCGTTGTTGTCACGAAGCTTATTTGCCATGTATTCAGAGCTGATCATTTGCAAGCTCTGTCCAATGTGCGTGTCACAAGTTCGTTCGGACTCGACCGGCGTCGCTCGCTTCGGGCGACCAAACAGATCAAGGAATTCAGATCGCATCGAAACATCGGGCAACTGCGTTGCACGCGTTCCCAGCGGCAAGCCCGAGTATTTCTCGTGGATACCGGTCACCTGAGTGATCGCGCCTGCTAGTTGTTCGGCGGTCAGACGCTTCAAGTGATAGTACGAGAAGTGAATGCGATCGTGCTTATTCCACTGATTCGGCGTCGCCGAAAGCTGATAGGTGCGCGAGTTGAGAATCAGCCGGAACATTGCTTTCATGTCGTAGCCGGACTGCACGAACTCGTTCGCCAGATAGTCGAGCAGTTCCGGATTCGAAGCTGGGTTTGTCGAACGGAAGTCGTCAGGCTCGTCAACAATCCCGCGGCCAACCAGCCATGTCCATACTCGATTGGCCATGTGCTTCGCAAAGTATGGGTTCTCCGGCGACGCGATCCATTCCGCCAGTTTGACTCGCAGGTCACCGGTTGTTTCCACAGCGGCGACTGCAGCGGTCGCAGCCTTTGCGGCGGCTGTCTTTGCCGCGAGTGTCTTGTCAGCGACAGCCTTCTCTGAGTTCGCTTTGGCAACTGCCGCGTCGCTGGCAGCTCGTTGTTCAGCAGCAGCCTTTTCGGCAGCGACTTTCTCAGCGGACGCTTTGTCGGCAGCAGCTTGTGCCGCCGAAGCCTGCTCACTGGCTGCCTTCGCCGCGGCAACTTTCTCGGCGACGATCTTGGCGGCAGCTTCCTTCTCTGCTTCGGTTTTGGCAGCGGCTACTTCAGCAGTCGCCTTGTCTGCAGCAGCTTTCGAGGCGGCAGCTAGCTCAATCGCCTTCTTCGCGGCCGCCGCGTTCTCCGCTAGCGCTTTTTCGCTGGCGGCTTTCTCGGCTTGCGATTTGGAAACTACCGCCTTGGCAGCAGCGGCTTTCTCGGCAGCAGTCTTCTCTGCCGTAGCCTTCTCAGCATCTGCGATGGCCGCGACCGCCTTCTCCTTCGCAGCCAACTCGGCGCCGCCGAGGAACTTCGGCGACGCAACTTGATTCGTTTCAGGGTTCTTGATTGATCCGCTATCGGCGACGTAAATCACCTCTTCGTCTTGCTCTTGTGTTCGCTTGAGGCGGACCTTCGTGAAGAAGGCGGCCATGCCAAGGTTGTCGATCAGCGTGAACTGCTCGAACGGATGGTTGTGGCAATGGGCACAATCGAGCCTCACCCCGAGGAACGCGGTCGACACATGCTCGGCCATGCCCTGCGGACCTTCGCCAATGCGGTAGAGATTCGCCGGGCCGTTCTGATATCCGCTGCCACGAGCCGTGAGTGACTCATGCACGAACTGGTCCATCGGCATGTTCTGATCGAGCGCGTCCCACAACCATCGGTAATACGCCCACATGCCTTTGTCTTGTAGTCGTGCCGGATTGTCGCGATTGATTTGCAACACGTCGCCCCATTTCACGGCGTAGAAATCGGCATACTCGGGCCGTTGCAGGAGCGAGTCGATCAAGTGCTTTCGTTTGTCGGGGTTCGTGTCGGCGAAGAAGGTTCGCGCCTCTTCCGCCGTCGGTAGCATGCCGATCACGTCGAGGTAAACACGTCGTAGGAACTCGGCATCCGTGCAGCTGGCGGAAGGAATTACATTCAATGCACGAAGTTTGGCAACCGCCATTTCGTCGACTTTGTTGTTGAACGGGACGTCGGGGAATGGCACCGTTGCAGGTTGTGATGACGTCACGCGGCTGGTCGTTAACTGGGTGCCATACCCGACCATGCAAACTGCCTCGCCATAGCCGGTCCCTTCGGACATTCCCATGTCGTTGACCTTGGCGACTGCCTCTTCGTTCGACTTGAATGAAGCCAATTCGGTCACGTCGCGCATCGATCCATCGGAGTAATAGGCTTCCACCAAGAGTCGTTGCTTGTCGCCGGGCAACATGTCGCGCTCCGGCGGGAAGACTTCGACGCGTGCCAAGTCGGAATCGTCATCGTCGCCTTCGGGAGCATCGTTCCGAATCCAATCCGCTACAAGGTCGTAGTCAGGAGTATCGGGATAGGCCAAATCGCCACCACCATGTTCCTCGTCGCCGATCGCTTTGAGAAGTAACAAGCTCTGATCGGGATCACTGGGATCAATCAGCCCTTTCTTCCTGTCAGCGATTTCCAGGAAGTCCATGTGAGGCTTGGCGCTGAACAGCGACAGGTGCAACCGCTTCTTGCCTTTCGGCGAACCATGGCAACCCATCTCGTTACAACCCCATCGCGACAGAACGGGTAGCACGTCATTGCGGAAGTTGTACGACATGTCTTCGACACGCGTGATGGTCAACGGCGTAGAAGCCTTTGCATCCTGGAACGTCGCAGTAATGGCAACGTCGCCGTTACCTTTAGGCCGGATCACGCCTTCGTCCGAGATTTCGGCAATTGCTGCGTCGGCGGAGCTGTACTTGCACTCGCGCGTCAGATCGCGGAGCGTCCCGTCCGCGTATTCGCCTGTTACTCGCAGGCCTTGCAAGCTACGCGCGCCGGCAAGCGTGATCTTGTCCGGATAGACAGTGATTCGCTGCAGCTTCGCGGTTGGTGAAGTGGCAGCCGGTTCATCGGCGGCCAGCCGGCTGCTACCGAAGATCATCGTCACACTCAGCGTGGCGGAAAGCAGCATCCAACGATTGCGCGTTCGTGAAACTCGCATTTGGATTCTCCTGTTGCAGGATGCCAACCGGCGGTCCACAGCGGATGAATCGGTTTGCCGGCGAAGCATCGAGTTAGTTGTGCGGCGAATCTACTGACTACTCAGACGTCGAGTATTTTTGTGGTGGGTCGGCAACGATCGTCATGGGGTGAGTTGATGCGTTGCGAATGGTTGGGCGGGAGTGGTCGTTCGTTGGTGGGGCGAATTCGCGAACATTCCTGGAAGGTTTGGAGGGATTATTAAGATTATCGGACCATTTTATCCTTAATTAGAAATGGAAGTCAACACGAGTTCGAGCGCAATTCCCGTCTGACGATCTTCCGTCAGCATTCGACCTGCGCACGAAACGCTCGTTTGGGCTCATCCGCGTTTGCCTCAAACAGTCCTTGTCCCTGGAGAAGACACATTGAAATGTAAAGCGTCTTTGACATATTGTATAGCATGCTTTACAATACCATGCGTACTAAGGAATTGGAGTAAATGCAGATACACCTGAAGCGTTACCGCCTTGAGAATGATGGGATGACCCAACAGCAACTCGCTGAACGAGTCGGAGTGACACGTCAGACAATCATCTCGATCGAGCGCGGGAAATATAAGCCATCGATCGAGTTGGCGATTCGGTTGGCGCGGGTCTTTGGCGTGTCCGTCGAGGCCGTTTTCGAGCTGGAGGAGGAGGAGAAATCATGAACCCAACACGTAGCTGGCATCAATCGCTTCTGTCGCGATTGCAGATTACACCGATCGGTTTGACCGCGTTGATACTTGTCGTCGTTGGTCTAGCGCTCGGGGCCTCGGTGCACAAGGGCTTTGTACTCTTGATGGCGTTGGGTGCCTTTGGGCCGGGCGTCTTGCGCCAGTTCAGGCTGCTGGATGACTTGGACGAATTTCAGAAAGAAGCGGCTGCTCAAGCTGGTCTGCGCGCATATCTTGCTGGGGCAATCTTCTTGATGGTGATCGTGATCACCCAAGGGTGGCATCAACTTAGCTTGAGTAACGACGAGGTGCCCGCGTCGGCTGTCGTAACTTCCATGCTCGTCGTTTACTACGCAAGCTACTGCCTAAGCTTTTGGGACACTCGCAAAGCTGTCTCGCGGATTCTTCTGGCCTTCGGACTCTTTTGGGCGGCGTTCGTCGTGATGAGTCATGCTGGCGAACCGATGGCGTTGCTGATGGAAGGGCTTGTTGTTCCGGGGCCGTTCATTTTGTGCGCCGTTCTTTGTCGGAAGTGGCCCCGCGCGATTGGGCTCGTCTTGCTCGCCGCGAGCGTCGGGGCAATCTTCTTTTTCAACTTGCTGCCGTTAGGTGATCCGGATCGCGAGAGAGTATTAAATAATTTGTTCGTGATTAGTCTCATTCCACTACCGCTTGCGGTGGCCGGAGTAGCGCTAGTCACGTCGAAGCGAGAACTTGAGTGATGGACAGCAAGCCTACCAGCAAGTGGCATCGGATCGTCGGTTGGATTGCGGTTGTTTTGTCAACAGCGATCACCTGCTTCTGGGCGTTTTGGGGCATCATCGAGAACTTCCACGAAGGTTGGTACTTCGAATCGGTCTGGTCGAACTTGCAATAGATTTTGATCCAGTACCTAGGCTTCATGCTCGCGTTCCTAGCGCTAGCAGCCATTTCGATCGCGTGGCCAAGGATTGGGGCAGTGCTACATGTTGGACGGGCAGCGTTCGCTCTGTGGTTCTTTAACTTCGGCGGCGTAGCCGTTCGCCTTGTTGCAGTTCCGGTTGTCTTGATAACTCTCGCCTATTGGTTCGGTCGGCCGCAGCCGCGCAAATGGGCGTTTGGACTGCCATTGGGAGCGACATCGCTCACGCTGGTTGTTTGCGGAGTGGAGCCGGCCTGGCACATTTTTGTTGTTGGACGAACGAACGATGGCGACTTCAGAGCGCGCGTCGTGGGAGGAAATAGCGTGACGCTCGTATGGGCTCCCGAGGGTCCAGGTTGGCCGCGCGAAGGAATCAAGTGGGGCGAAGCCGTCCGTCGCTGCCGACACCTCGCCGCAGACGGTCTCACTCTCACGGATGAGCCGCAAGACATCTGGCGTTTACCAACTACCGACGAAGCCATCCGTTCGATGCACCGCCACGGCAAGCATTGCGGCGGCGAGTGGGACGGCCAGTCTCCCTTTCCTAAATACGACAAGAGGCCTGACAAGGAGACGCCGCTTTGGAACGTCCACTCACAAGTAATCTACTGGTGGACTGGAACGGAAATCGATGCCGAGCATGCCTACATGATCTGCTACAACGGGCAAGTCCCGCGTCGCCAGAAGGAGTTCGCGCCCGCGTATTTCGCGTTCCGCGCGGTGAAAGATATTCCTGAGGACTGATAGGTCGGTCGCAACTTACGCCAACTCTTGAGCTGGCGGGTACGTTCCGATTTCGATGTGGTTGCCGTCGGGATCGAGGAAAAATAACTGTGTGACTTGGGTGTCAGCTACGTAGTTCTTTCGATAGTCAATGCCATGCTCGGCGAGCAGCTTCTCGACGACATCTGTATCGGTGACGTGAAACGCGACGTGATCGTCACGCATGGAAATGTCACTTGTCGGTGCGTTGCGTTCCGATGTGGCAATGAGGTGAATCTGGACGCCATAGTTGAACAGCCACGCCCCAGGAAATTGGAAATTTGGTCGCCGAATGGGACGAAAGCCGAGTACGTTCTGATAAAAGACGAGGCTCGCTTCGAGATCGTGGGTAACTCGCGCGATGTGATTCACGGCTTCGATCGGAAATGGATCTGGCATGCATTAAACTCCATCAGTGAGTTGCAGAGGCGTGGTTTGCGAACTGCGAGTCGGCGCTCGTCCAGAAGCGTTTGTTGTGACGAATAACTTCTTGGACGTTTCCGCTCATCTGAAGTTGGTTCAGCGCGTCGGTTATCTCGCCAGACCCATAGCTCAGCGCGGCCGTCAACTCCTTACAAGTCATCGGATGACGCCGCACGAGTCCGCAGATGGCATCTACCAAGCTGTTGTCCTGTCCAAGATCGACTGTGATATCCGCGTGATGTACGACTTGTGCCACATCACCCAGGATCGCTCGCGCACGGAAAAGGCTCTTGTTATCCGGCACTTCGATCGAATGAACGGTCGGCGGACGAACGGGGAGATTGATGTGAACTTGATCGGGCTGGATTTGCGAAATGACTGCGGCGAGGTCCAAGAGTGCTTCCTCCGAGTCATTCAACCCGCGGATCAACATCACCTCAAGCCAGAGCTGACCAGTGAACTCTTGTCGGAACGCATCCATCCCTCCAACCAATTTCGCGAAGGACAGTTCACTCATCGGCCGGTCGATGCGTTGGTACAATCTCTCCGTTCCCGCATCCAATGTTGGCAACACCGCGTTGGCGGAGAGTAACGCTCGCCGCACTTCTGGCAGATAAAGCAGCGAGCCGTTTGTAATGACCGCGATCGGAATGTCAGTGAACGACTTCAACGCACCGATCATCCGGCCAAGGCCAGCGTGTAGTGTCGGCTCGCCCGAACCAACAAAGGTCAGCCAATCTATTTGATCTGATCGGTGTAAAGCAATCGCCGACTTGGCTTCCGCGATGATGTCCTCGGTTGCAACGGACTCTTGCTGCCAGTTCGTTGGCTTCGAAGTTCTGCCGAGCTGACAATACACGCAATTCCAGTTACAGGTCTTCATCGGAATCGGGTCGATGCCAAGCGATCTTCCCAGACGCCGTGATGGAACAGGGCCAAAGACGTAGTTCATGGTGGTCGTTACCGAATCGATTTCGCTCCGTCGGCCGTCGGCAAACCGTGGGCTTTAAACAGCTCACCATACGTCTCGCCAGAGGGTGCCTTAAGAGCTTCGGCCTTCTTCAGCGCAATCGCTAATTCTTTCAATAACTTCTCCTCTTCCGCCTTCTTCTCGTCGCTGCCG
>JACKQG010002420.1_pt1 | contig 24419 bp, 24 predicted proteins | sample 8237621 | NCBI WGS metagenome assembly JACKQG01 (sample SAMN15677084, study PRJNA649215) | marine metagenome | biome: marine; feature: Black Sea; material: saline water; isolation source: suspended particulate matter (SPM) from the Black Sea western gyre | collected 2013-06-09/2013-06-10 | depth... | reverse complement strand
GCCTAAATTTTGAGATACTTCAGTCATTTTTTCTTTTTCTGATGACTTTAGTTGCTCAACCCAAAGCCATGTTCCTAGTACCTGAGCTACAAGTATTCCAATAAATAGGACAGAAGTCATCCTAGCTACAACTGTTTTTGGCATTAATGATTCAAACATGGAGGTTTTAATCTTCAACTTTTTAAAAGTAGGACGTACCCCTTGCCCCTAACGCTTTGAATTATTTCACCAGTAAAATGATTACTCAATTTATGACGTAGTCTGCTTACAATTGTATCAATTGAACGATCCAACGGGTCTATCTTTCTACCATGAAGGAGTTCACCAATTTCATCCCTACTCAAGACCTCGCCTATCTGCTTATGAAAGACGCAAAGTAAGTCGAACTCTGTTCCAGTCAACTCAAGCTCCTTACCATCAACAAATGCACTTCTCGCTGCATAGTTCATTACTATGTGATTATCCACATCCTCTTCTTTTAACTCTGATCGCCTTAGGAGAGCTTTAATCCTTGCCAGTAGCTCTCTTGGGTTAAATGGCTTGCCCATATAGTCATCAGAGCCGAGTTCCAGCCCTAGTATGCGATCTAAATCATCACTAGCAGCAGTAAGCATAATAATAGGAACGTTAGATTTTTGCCTCAATCTTCTACACACCTCAAGCCCATCAATACCAGGAAGGCCAAGATCTAGAACAACTAGACTAAATTTTGATTCATCACTAGCTAAGAAGGACTCTCCATCAGAAAAAGCCTTAACTTTAAAACCATTTTTTATTAGATATTGGTCTAATAATTTAAGGATTTCTGGATCATCATCAATGATTGCGAGCTGCTTCATTTCAACCTTATTCTAATACAATATTATTGAATATAGCTTAATAAAAAACATTTATTATAAACAATGGCAGGAGTTATACAGTTTTATAAATTAAAAATGACCTCTTTAGAGGTCATCTCTATTGCGCTTATAGGGAAAATATTACCCTAAGTAGTATTTATCTATTTGTGCCAAAGGGGTTGTTGATGCAACGTCTGCGCCCCCTTCTTCCCTTATTGCTACAATGTCAGGGCGTTCACCAAATGATTTTACATATGATGGATCTTTCATTTCAACCAACAGATAGGCCGCCGTTTCATCGGGTTTGCTCCTGCCCAAATTATTTTTGCGCCTTGTTCATTCATCTGAGGTTCGAGGCTTTTTGCCATTTCTGACCAAGTCTCCCATCCCTTAGAAATATTAATTGTCATTAACATACGTACCATTTTATTTTCTCCTTATTATTAAAAGCAATTTATATTCTAATATATATCATTACTGCATTAATAAAAATTTAAAAGATTGCTTGTGGGCCTTAAATTTTTAACAACTCACTCCAGCTTGTTGTGTATCTGTTTGATCTAAAATCGGCTCTTGGCAGCCACCTGTCATTGCCCACCTCACTGGCATACTTAATTGATTCGTTAAATCTTTCATTAACACCCTTTATAGCATCAGATTTTTTACGGGCCAATACTTGTGATTGACTATTTTGATTTATTGAAAAAAGATCTTGCTGTCGATAGTTTTTGGTTAAGTTACTCAATACCACACCTCCTTTATTAAAGGAATAACCAGGCTTATAGATAAGCCTTAATATTTGAGATGCCAATGGAATAATTTGCGATTCATCCTCAATAGCAATTGGCATTCCTACAGTTTTTGATAGATGCACGCAGGGTGTATTTTTTTTATGGGGATTAGTGTAAATAAAGACAGTCATAGTTGTCATTGCAAGCTTATGATTATTAAGCTTATTGACAGCCTTTCTAGTAAGGGCAGTTAAAGCTTGGTTTAATTCATCAAAGTCGCTTAAATCAATGCCAAAAGAGCGAGAGGAGACAATCTGCTGTCTTGTTGGAGGAATCAACTCGATAGGAATACATGATTTGCCACGAAGCTCTTGATAAATCTTTTTTCCATTAACGCCTAAAAGAGTTTCAATAACACCAATATCTGACTGATAAAAGTCATAACTTGTATTAATTCCAATATGGTTAAGCTTTTTAGCGCTTTGTCTGCCTATTCCCCATAAATCACCTACTTCGACCGATTGCAGTAATTTGCAGTATCTTTCATGAGGAAGGTCATCTATATCAAAAACGCCATTAAATTTTGAATACTTTTTAGCAATACGATTAGCAAGTTTTGCTAAAACTTTAGTGCTGCCCATACCAATACACACTGGAACTCCCGTCCAGTTTTTAACTTGAACTCTTAGAGACTGCATGTGATCTATTAAATTAAGAGGAAGTCCTGCTAAATCTATAAAACTCTCGTCAATAGAGTACACCTCTTGGATAGGAGAAAATTGACCAATAACCTTCATTACTCTAGACGACATATCTCCATACAAAGGATAGTTTGAAGATTTGACTACAACGCCCCTATTAGTAATCAAATTCCTTACTTTAAAGTAAGGAGCTCCCATTTTAATGCCCAGTGCTTTAGCCTCATTAGAACGAGCAATAATACAACCATCATTATTAGAAAGAACAACGATTGGTTTGCCTTCTAGTTTTGGTTCAAAAACTCTTTCACAGGAGGCATAGAAGTTATTACAGTCGACCAGCGCGAACTTAGGCCGGTTATTCATACTGATGTATAACCGATGTCACAACCCCCCATATAATAAGTTCGTCAGTACCTCCAATTTTGATGTCTTCAAAATCAGGGTTTTCAGCTTTAAGAGTTATGTTTCCTTTGTATTTATGTAGACGCTTAACAGTGAACTCACCATCAACAACTGCAATAACTATCTTGCCACTTTTAGCGCTTAAAGACTTATCAACAATTAGTATATCGCCCTGCTGGATGCCAGCACCTAGCATTGAATCTCCTTGCGCTTTAACAAAGAAAGTGGCCTCTTTATGATGGATAAGATGTGTATTTAAATCAAGCGCATCCTCCAAATGATCATCTGCTGGAGATGGAAATCCTGCCTGCACTCGAGAGGTAAAAATTGGAATCGAAAGCTCCGTTGGATTGTCTTTAGTTAAAAAGACCTCTACCTTAGATTTAACTTGGGATTTGTAAACTTCAATCGTAGGAATAAGAGAATCCACAAGGCTGATAGGCACCCTAATAACTTTAGTTTCTTCTTTAAAGCTACCTGAGTTTTTTTTACGGCCAGCGCCCTTTCGCGCGCCTCCATGACTGGGTCTATTCATAACTAACTTGATTTATGTAACAATATTCAAGTTGGAATTATAAATTAACTAATAGTGCAAGTCAATAACGATATTAATAAAAAGTTATGCGTTAGCTAATTGACGTAATTTTTTTGCTGCACCGCTATGGCGACTGATTAATTCAGACTCATCTTGTCCAATGATTTTCCCATCCACAACTTTCCACTGACCCGCAATCATGACTCTATCTGCTTTTTGAGCGCCGCACAGAAGTAGCGCTGCTAAAGCGTCATGACTACCCGAGAATCTCAGCTCATCTAGCTTAAACAATGCCAGGTCTGCCTGCCTTCCAATCGCAATTTCCCCAATATCGCTTCTACCCAAAAGCGCTGCTGAGCCTTTGGTTGCCCAATCATATGCCTTTTGATGGGTAATCTTTGAGGCGCCATAACGTAAGCGCTGCAAGTACATTGCCTGCCTGAGCTCAGCAATCATATTGGACCCATCATTAGACGCAGAGCCATCAACGCCGAGTCCAATAATAGAGCCAGCCTCTTCAAGCTCAAGACTGTGACAAATACCAGAGGCTAGCATCATGTTGGAGCTTGGACAGTGGCAAATACCAACTCCAGATCGCCCTAGTTTCTTTATCTCTTCTTTATTAAAGTGTATTCCATGCGCAAGCCAAGTTCGATTAGAGAGCCAGCCAACACTCTCAAGATAGTCCACAGTCCTTAAGCCAAACCTTTCTAAACAAAAATTTTCTTCATCTATCGTCTCTGCCAGGTGTGTGTGCAAACGAACGTCATACTGCTGAGCAAGATTTGCAGTCTCTATCATCAGGTCAGTAGTCACTGAAAAAGGTGAACAAGGCGCTAGCGCAATCTGAGTCATTGCGCCTTCTTGACTGTCGTGGTATGTTTTAATGAGTCGCTCACTATCACTTAGTATCTGCTCTTTGGTTTGAACAACAGATTGCGGTGGCAGGCCACCATCTTTTTCTCCAAGACTCATAGAGCCTCTCGTTAAAACAACACGCATACCAAGCTTTTGAGCCTCTTCAGCCTGTATATCTATAGCATTTTCAAGTTGGCTTGGAAACAAGTAGTGATGGTCGCTCGCGGTAGTACAGCCAGAAAGAAGAAGTTCAGACAGAGCGAGCTCTGTTGAAACAGCGAGCATCTCTGGTTGAATATGAGCCCAAACCTTATAGAGACTCTTGAGCCATGGAAAAAGCTCTTTATTTAGAGCCTCAGGATAAGCTCTTGTTAGAGTCTGATAGAAGTGATGATGTGTATTAATCAATCCAGGAAGAACAACGCTATCACTTGCATCATAGATTTCATCAAAACTCGACACAGGTGAATCCCCTAAAGGGACTAATTCGATAATTTTTTGGCCTTGCACAACAACTCCGCCTTCACAGTTCTCAGCAAAGACGTCTAAAGGGTTTTTAATCCAAATAATAGGCTGATCACTCTCGGCCATATAATTTATTGAAAACTAAATAAAACGATAATACACAATCAAGAACTAAAGAGAGACACCTTTTTCATTGAACCAGTGAGTGTCACTTTGGCTAAACCCAACTTTGACCGACTCACCCCCCTTAATAGTGGTTTGACTGTTTAATTTTATTGAGATTTCTTGCTTGTCAATCGTTTCACCGTAAAGGTAGCTGTCAGATCCTAACTGCTCAACTGTCTTAACCTTAAGAGAAAGAGTATTTTCATCTTGAATTCTCAAATGCTCAGGCCTAATACCAAAAGTAGTAGCGCCCCTTGGTGAAAGTTTTTTAATCTCTTCAGGCAGAGATGAACAATCTAGAAAATTCATTTTTGGTGAGCCAATAAAGCCTGCTACAAAGAGATTGGCTGGTTTATTATATAAATCCAAAGGAGAGCCAGTCTGTTCAATAATGCCATCATGCATGACCACAATTTTATCAGCCATTGTCATTGCTTCAACTTGGTCATGAGTCACATAAATCATTGTGTTACCGAGTCTTGCATGAAGCGCTTTGAGTTCAACGCGTGTTGCAACACGAAGCTCGGCATCAAGATTAGATAATGGTTCATCAAAAAGATAAATCGACGGTTCTCTGACAATAGCCCTTCCAATTGCAACGCGTTGTCTTTGACCTCCAGAAAGTTGTCCTGGTCTTCTTTTAAGGTAATCTTCCATTCTTAACTGGTTGGCTGCTTTGTTGATTCTTTGCTCAATGTCATCCTTGTCAAGTTTTAGATTTTCAAGTCCAAATGCAAGGTTTTGACGAACTGTCATATGAGGGTAAAGTGCGTACGACTGAAAAACCATAGCAAGCCCTCTTTTTGCTGCAGAAACATCATTAACTCTTTCATCATTAATGAGGATCGACCCCTCAGTAATTGCCTCTAGACCAGCAATCATTCTTAAGAGTGTTGACTTACCGCAACCAGAGGGGCCCACAAGGACACAAAACTCGCCATCTAAAACCTCTAGATCAAGCCCATGAATAACCTCCGTCTTTCCGTAAGATTTTTTAATGTCACGTAATTTAAGATTTGCCATAATTTATTTCATGCCTGTTGAGGCAATTCCTGTTGTAATATATTTTTGAAGAAATACAAAGACCAGTGTTGTTGGTATCAAACTAACCACCGTCATTGCGAGAGCATAATGCTCCCTCGCAAGATACTCTCCATTAAAGTCAAGTAAACAAAGCTGAATAGTGTAAGCAGCTTTTGTTGTTGAAACAGCTATCATAGGAAGGATGAGATCATTCCAACGCCATATAATAGAAAGAATTCCAAGTACAGCTATTGCAGGCAGTGCTAATGGAAATATAATTCGCCAATAAATTGTCCACTCACTAGCTGCGTCCATTCTTGCAGCCTCCAAGAGCTCATCTGGAATCGTAAGCATATACTGTCTAAGCATAAAGACCCCAGTAGGTGTCGCCGCTCCTGGGATGATTACCCCCCAAAGTGAGCCAGAGAGTCCTGTCATTGTTACCATTTTAAAAATACCAACAATGAGTACCGAAGCAGGAACCATTAAAGTCGCCAAAATGATAACAAAAAAAACGACCTGTCCATTAAATCGGTACTTAGATAAAGCGAAAGCGGCCATAGAATTAATCAGCAGCGTTATTAAGGTTGCTACTATAGTAACGAAGACCGAGTTATTGAGACATCTAACCGCATCAAAGCTTCCTAGGGCCTTTTTAGTTAAAGGATCCGTATAGTTGATCCATGAAGGCTTTAAATTTTTATTAATAATAATTTCATTCTGAGGAAGCTTAGTTATGCCTCCTTTAGGGTTCGAGACAAGCCTAGCGTTAACAGTGTCTTTAGTTGGGTTAATCTGGCTTACAGAGTACTCAATTAATTCTCCTGATTGAGGGTCCATCATGGACACCAAAATTTGGGCTGTAAATCCATTCGGTTTATAGGGTTTGAGTCCTAAATATTCAGATAACAACCTAGCATCCTCGTCATTCAGGTTAGCTACTATTGCTTGAGGATCATATTCCTTCTTAGCGCTTGGAAACATGCTTGGGTACTTAATGAGCCACTCAGGTAAGTTTTGGCTAATAATTAAATCCTTAGCCATAAGTGATACTAGTCCAAAGTGCGACCTTAAAGCATAGTATTCATTTCCACTAAAATTTTTGATGTAGTTGACGACGTCCTTTTCAGCCCTTTCGTCATCGCTCAAATTTTTCCAAAACATGACCCACGGCTCTAGGTCTTTCATAATAAGAATATCTTTACCATCTGGACCATAGGTTGTAGCTCTTGCAACACGCTCATAGTCCATTGGAAGAAAATTAGTGTCATACTTTTGGAGTAAAAATTGTGACTTAACTGAGTTCATAACTAGCCACAAAACTGGCAAAAAGATAATCAGAAAGCCAAGAAATAAAAAGCCGTAGGAGATCCAGTCAGTCAGGCTAGCCTTTTTTTTGCCCTGTCTGCGAGTAAAAAATTTAATGACATCCGTCATAACTTGACTTGTCTCCTAGTTAAGTAGAATTGCAATAAAGAAAGAACGATTAATATTAGTGCAACAATTAATGAAGCCATTGCTGCAATACCTAAGCCAAAGAATGTTTTTTGGCCACGAATTCCGGCATTTTCAACAATATAAGAAACAAGTGAGATCCATCCAACTTGAAGTGCATAAAGCTCTTCAAAGGCCTGCACTGCTTTAATTAGTGACAGGACTGTTACAACTAATAAAATTGGCATTAATAAGGGCAGTGTAATACGCCAAAAAACACGCCCCTCTGAGGTCCCATCCATTTGAGCGGCCTCATAAAGATCCCTAGGAATTGACTGAAGTCCAGCCAGCAAGATGAGCATATAAAAACCCATATGAGCCCATGTATAGACAAAGATTGACCAGAACATTGTCCAGTTTGGATCCATTAGCCATTGGATCGGCTCAGCAATCCAGTTCCAGTCTATTAGCGTTTGAGACAACATGCCTTGCCTCTTCAGTATAAGAGTCCATAAAAATGCAACAACTACAGGGCTCAGCATGACTGGATAAAAAAATACAGCCCTCCAAAAACCCCTCCCAATAATTTCTCTATTCAAAACAATTGCAGTAAAAAGTGCTATGAGAACCATAATTGGCACTTGAAGTATCACAAAAACAAAGGTGTCGTAGAGTGCTGACTTGAATTTAGCATTTTCAACGTTAATGCCGCCAGTATCAATTTGAATTTCTTGAGTAATTCTTGCCAGGTTATCAAGTCCTGAAAATGCTCTATTTTCAAAGTTGATACTTGTTCCATCGGTCACAGAAAAGCCAAAGTTCATGAACAATGGAAGAAATGTAAAGAGTCCAAATATGAGGATGTTTGGAAATAAAAACAAGTAAGGAAGAGATTTAGTTCCAAATAGTTTTTGAGAAAACTCGATGGGCCAACCAATGCTTGACATAAGCTTTGGTACAAAGCCATAGACATCTTTTGCTAATACAAAACCTACCAAAAGATAGAGAGCAAAAAACAGAAACCAGCTATTAAGATTTAGAACAGATTCAAGCATTATAAGGGTTGAATTTTAAATAAAATTAAGGCCGCCTCTAGGGACGGCCTCAAAGTTTAGAACTTCAGTATAACTGAATAAGGACTATTCAGCTATCTTTGCTGCTACGTCAGCATCAATCGCTGCTAAAGCTTCATCAAGGCTCATTTCACCAGTGATTGCTTTAGTTATGTAGTCAGGAACGATGCCATAAATGGCAAAGTTTTTATTGTAACCTTGGAACCAATAGGCTTGCGGCGTAGAATCTGCCGCTTTACCTGCATTTGCTGCAAAAGTAGCCAGTCCAGCTGAAACTCTCTGGCTTACACCTGAGTAGTCAATTCCAGTCTTTTGAAGACCTTGGTGAGCAGTAATGTTTCCAGTGTTTGCTGCAAAGTAACCTGCTTTTCCAGCTTGCGACAAGAAGTCAATGAAAGAAGCTGAAACTTCAGGCTGCTTCGTTGATTTAAATGCAACAACTCCAGAACCTCCTGGCATTGCTCCACAACCACCTGTTCCGCATGGAATAGGAACAACTTTCCACTCAAAGTCAGTGATATTTGCATCATAGTTGCCAAGCATCCAAGAGCCTGACATATGCATAGCTACTGTGCCATCAAGGAAAAGAGGTGCTGCGTTTTTATAAGCAGTACCACCACCAGCAGGCCAGCCTTCAGCAGGCATTAAGCCTTCTTTATGCCACCCAACAAAAGTTTCAGCAAAAGCTCTAAAACCGTCATCAACTAAAATAGGAACACCATTTTCATGGAATTTCGCGCCATAAGAAAAAGCTGGTCCAGCCCATCTATGAGCAGTTCTATCCATTGCAAGTCCAGCAGTTAAGCCAAGTTCAGACTTGACTACTCTTAGAGCTTCTGCCCAGTCATCCCAGGTAGCACCCTCTTCAGGCATATCAACACCAGCATCTTCAAACATAGTTACGTTTACATAAGGACCCGTAACCGTAAGCTGAGCTTGCCAGCCATAAATTCCATTATCACCGGATGGCTTTCTGTACCATGGCAATGTTGCGCCGTAGTTTGCTTCCCATTTTTTAGCATCAACAAAAGGGGTAAGGTCAAGGTAATATTTGTTAAGTCCACCTAAATTAGTAACACGAGCAACATCTGGCGCTGAGCCAGCTTCAAGTTGATTTTCAAGTTGATCTCTAACTACATCATAACCAACTTTCTCAAAGTTAACTGTATTTCCAGTTGAGTTTTCCCATACAGAAGATATCTCTTCCAAAACGTCGCACTCATTAGCGTCTTGATAGCAAAGAAATTTAATTTCTGCTGCATTCACACTAAACGAGGAGGCGGCAAGAACTGATGCCATCAAAATACTTTTCTTCATATCTCTCTCCAAATTAAATAAAAAATAAATTTCAAGATTCATTAAAAACAGAAACCAGAACCTTAAAAAACTACTTTATGTAAATTAACACCATTTAAAACAAGTGCTATTTAACTATTTCGATATTTTCCACGCATACCAAAACTAAATTTAATATATACGAATTATTTAGCAATGTCAACTAATTTGAAAATAAAAGAAAAAAAGCGAAAATAAATGAAAATAAATGATTTAAATTACAATATAATGGATTAATTATGGAAAAACTAAACAAACGTCAACGCGACATTCTAACGCTTGCTGAAGAAGAGGGATACGTTAGTGTAGAAGGCCTAGCTAAAACATTTGATGTTACCCAGCAAACCATTAGAAGTGATATCAATAATTTCTGTGAACAAGATTTATTAGTGCGCTCTCATGGAGGAGCCTTCTTTTCAAAGGCGCATGATTATGCTTACAAATCAAGAAAAACCCTAGCTAGTAATGAGAAGAAAGATATCGCAGATGCAGTCGCCAACATCATTCCAAACAACTCCTCTATTGTCCTTGGCAATATCTACAGTGCTAAGAGTGGAACAACAATTGAACAGGTAGCTCAGTCTCTATATGCACACAAAGATCTTAGAGTTATTACAAACAATATAAATATTGTTAACATTTTTACTGAATTTAATAATGCAGAAATTTGGCTGGCAGGAGGAAAAATTAGAAATCCTGATTCTGCTGTAATGGGCTCTGATACAGCTGACTTCATTAAACAGTTTAAAGTAGATTATGCGGTTGTAGGTGTATCTGCAATTGACAATGAAGGCGCTTTGATGGACTTTGACTATGAGGATGTACTGGTTTCAAAAGCTATTTTTAATCACTGCAGAAGGCTAATCCTTGTTGCAGACAACTTTAAGTTTGATAGCACTGCACCGATGCTTTTAGGGAATATATCTGAAATAGACATCTTGGTTACAAACTTTCACCCTCCCTCTGAAATTATTGAAATTTGTAAATCAAATAAAATCGAAATTATTGTTGCTTCCTCGCCACTTGATGATAAAAACCTGAATCAAAATTTAGGATAAATTTTAAATTTCTATATTAATAAACTAACAATTAAACATCGTATGACTAACCATAAACTTGGAAAACTGAATCACCTAAAAAAGCTTTGCACAGATAACAATCATTTTCAAATGCTTGCAGTCGATCAGAGGCCGCCAATCTTTAATCTAATTAGTGATGCAAACAATGGACAATATACATATCAGCAAGTTGTTGAATGCAAAAAACTCATTACAACTCATTTGTCTCAGCAGGCGACAGCCATTTTGATGGATCCCCACTACTCTTTGTCGAATTTACTTTCATTCAATAAATCAAAGGGCCTTGTCATTACCCTTGAAGAGCATAACTTTAAAGAGACTAATAAAGGAAGATACTCTGAAAATATAAATAACTGGAGTGTTGAGAAAATAAAAAAAGCTGGTGGTGACGCAGTTAAAGTTTTAGCCTGGTATAGGCCAGATGCAGAAATAGAATCGATTGAACATCAAAGAAACTATGTGCAAACTATTGGTGAAGAGTGCGAGAAATACTCTATCCCTTTCCTGTTAGAGCTTCTTGTATATCCGTTTCAAAATGATGAGAATCATACGACAGAATATGTAGAGCAAAAACAAAAAAAGACTCAGCATGTGATTGATAGTGTTTTAGAATTTGCCAAGGACAAATACAAAGTTGATATCTTTAAGTTAGAGAGCCCTGTCGATAGCAGTCAGCTTAAAGACGAAATCACTCCTGAAACTGAAGATGCATTTAAAAAACTTGCTAACGCAACTAATAACAAGCCATGGGTAGTTCTATCCTCTGGGATGGACAAAGACTCATTCTATAAATGCCTTGAGCTAGCTTACAAAAATGGGGCTTCAGGGTACCTTGCTGGTAGGACAATTTGGCTTGATGCTTTTAACAAATACCCTAACATTGAACTGGTAGAAAAAGGCTTAAAAACTGACTCTGTGAGTTATGTTAAAAAACTCAATGACTTGACTTCTAAAAATGCACTATCTTTACAAAACTACTTTGATAATGGATTTAAAATTGACAGTCCTGAACAATTTACAAAAGAATTTGGAGGTTTTGAATGATTGGATATTTAGCACTAGCGAGGGAGACCTTTGATGTTGAGTTTGCTGAGTCGAAATTTAGTAACGCCAAGTCACTTTTATTGTCACTATCTCCGAATGCAATTGGTTTTAAAGAGCTCATTACGAATGACGAAGGAGCTAGTAAAGCTTTATCATTTTTTAAAGGCAACCCCTGTGACAAAATTTTCCTCTTTCAAACAACCTTTACTGACGCTAAATTTCTATTAAATTTTGCTCAAGAAATCAACAAACCAATCTGTATTGTCTCGTTTCCAGAGCCAAGAACGGGGGGAAGATTAAGGCTAAACTCGATTTGTGGTCTTAACCTGGGTATGCACTCATTAATAAAGAACAGCATTACTCCAGAATTTGTCATCATGGAGTCTGACGAAAAAGTCAACGAGTTCTCATTTCTAAGTTTTATAAGCGGCACAAATCAGGCCAATCAGCTATCTTGGAAAGAGGCAACGATTAGCAACAACCATGCTGATTTTGATTACACTATTGACAAGCAAACCATAGGAATTATTGGAACTAGGCCTGAAGGCTTTGATACTTGTGACTATGACTCCAACGAAGTAACGAGTAAGCTTAATGTGTCTCTGATAGATCTTGAGCTTGACGACCTTTTTAATGAAGCCAAAGAAGTGAAAGCAGACACTATTCTTAAAACTAAGAGCACTGTTTCGAGCTATCTTCAAGGAACTGAGGAGCTCGTTCAAGAAGAATTTGATAAAAGCCTTTCAATCTATCACGGTCTTGAGAGTTTAAAAGATAAGCACAATCTTGACGCCTTTGCAATACGATGCTGGCCAGAGACTTTCACAGAGTATGGCTGCGCTTCATGTGGACCGATGGCAATGATGAATGAGAAGAAAGTAAGCTGCGCCTGTGAGGCAGACGTACTTGGAGGAATTAGCTGCAACATACTTAACCAAATGAATGATAGCCCTTCCCTTCTCGTAGATATTGTTGATGTTGACAAAGCTGACAATTCTTTGGTGTTTTGGCATTGCGGTCTAGCACCAATCAGTATGGCAAAAGAAGGTACTGCTAAGTCTGGAATTCACTCCAATAGAAGAAAGCCTCTTCTACATGACTTCAGTCTTAAGGAAGGTGAAATAACGATATTTAGAGTTTCAAAGGCTCGAAACACACTTCAATTTTTCATTATGAAGGGCAAGGTCATTGATAGACCAAACTCTTTTTCTGGAACCTCTGGAGTAATTAGTCTGGGTGAGAATAGTCCACAAAAATTAGAGGAAATGTTTAAAGGTGGACTTGAGCACCATGTCGCTTTTACTTATGGGGACGTATCTGATAAGCTTATTCATTTTGGCAATAAAATGAATATTCCAACTTATACACTATGACGAGCAAAATTAAATATGCAATTATTGGCGCAGGATGTATGGGCCAAGAGCACATACTTAATATAGAGATTATTGATGATGCTGAGGTTATTGCATTGTGCGATACTAGTGAAAAATCTATCAAGGAATCTCTTGACTTACTTAATAATGATGTTGCTATTTTTGATAATTACATTGACCTTGTAGAGGCCAACATTGCAGATGCATTTATCATTGCAACACCCAACTTTACGCACATTGAAGTTTTGAAAGAAGTAATGAAATCAGAAGCTCATCTTCTGATAGAAAAGCCGCTCTGTACAACTGTTAAGGACTGTCAAGAATTTGAAAAATTGGCAGTAGACTATCCGGGTGTTATTTGGACTGCGATGGAATATCGCTACATGCCGCCTGTCCAAAGAATGATTAAAGAGATTCATAACAAAACTATTGGTGATTTAAAAATGCTCTCTATTCGTGAGCACCGCTTTCCTTTTCTACATAAAGTTGACGACTGGAATCGATTCTCAATAAAAACGGGTGGAACGCTGGTTGAAAAATGTTGTCACTTCTTTGATTTAATGAGATTAATAGCACAGAGTGAGCCCTTAAAAGTCTACGCCAGTGGTAATCAAGATGTAAATCATTTGAATGAGAAATATGATGGAATGGTGCCAGATATTCTTGACAATGCTTTTGTAATTGTCGATTTTGAAAATGGAGTTAGAGCATTCCTGGATATTTGTATGTTCGCTGAAAATTCAGAATTTCAAGAAGAGTTATGTGCGGTTGGATCTACAGGAAAGATTGAAACAGAAGTTCCGTCCAATAAATCCGGCATTGCCAGCTCAGATATTAGAATTGGTCTCAGAGAAATTACCACGGCATTTAAAGAAACTATAGCAGTCGATTCCAAAATTCTTGAAGCTGGACACCACCATGGCTCTACTTACTATGAGCACCTATCTTTTATAAAGGCAATCCGTAATAATACCAAGCCAGAAGTGTCACTAAATGACGGCCTCATTGCTGTTGCAATAGGAGAGGCTGCTGAAATCTCTATCAAAGAAGGTAGGGTTGTGCAAATGAGCGAGTTTGACCTTTGATAACTTGTGTTGGACCTATTTTTTTAGACAGAGTTGTCAAGATTGATAGCTTTCCAAAAAAACCAATTAAACTAGTGGCTAAAGGCCTAGAAAAAAGACTTGGAGGGCCAGCTGCGGTGGCTAGCTTTGCAGTTACTATTCTTGGCGAAAGCTCTGAGCTGGTTAGCCGTTTTGGTGACGATGATGCTGCTGAGTTTTTGCAATCTGAACTTGATGAATACAATATCAACTTTGAAAATTCTATTACAGTAAATGGCGCACTTTCATCTCAGAGTCATATTTTTGAAGACAATCATGGTGAAAGAATGCTAGCAGTTTTCAATGAGAAAAAATTGCTTGAAGAAAAAACACTTCCTAACTTTAATTTTACTAACGAGCAAACCTATTTAATTGACACGCACTGGATTGAGGCGGCCCATTATGTTGCAAAAAATACTCACGAGCGTGGTATTAAATGTGTTGTTGACTTAGATAATTTCACAAAAAGTACAGCAGTTGATGAGACTATTAATTACTCATCCCACCCCATTTTCTCTGAAACTGGTTTATTGCAATACACAAATGATAATTCAGTAATTGATTCTTTAAAAAACTTATACAAGTCCAATAATAAGTTTTATGCAGTTACTCTTGGTTCAAAAGGAGTTTATTGGATTGATAATGGTCGAGTTTTTCATTGCTCAGCACCAAAGATTAATGCAGTAGAAACTAATGGTGCGGGTGATGTATTTCATGGCGCTTTTGCGAGATTTATCCATGCAAATAAAACGATACAAGAGTCTATAGAGTTAGCAACTGCAGCCGCATCTCTTAAGTGTTCTAGAAGCGGTGGAATAAGATCAATACCCGATTACAATGAGCTTATTGAGTTCTCAAGTCAATTTAAACCAACAACAGAAATAAAATAGCTATGAAAAAAATATTAATTACTGAATTTATGGAGCAAGATAGTGTTGACAGTATTTCTGAAGTATTTGAGGTTATTTATGACCCAAGTCTTCATGAAAATATCGAAAGCTTAGAGTCTCAAATAGAATTAGTTGACGCTGTAATAGTTAGAAATAAAACTCAACTTAATGAATCTTTATTATTAAAAGCTAAAAACCTGAAGTTTGTTGGTCGCTTAGGGGTTGGTTTAGATAACATTGATACTAATTTTTGCCTTGATAACAATATTTTTGTTCAGCCTGCAACTGGAATGAATGCTGACTCTGTTGCAGAGTACGTTATCGCCTGCACACTGTCCTTGTTAAAAAATATTCCTACTTCTCATAGCGGCACATCTACAGGCCAATGGCCTAGAACATCTATTAAATCAAGAGAGTTGGGAGGTAAAACGTTAGGTTTACTTGGTTTTGGGGTTATTGGTAAGAAGGTCAGTCGACTGGCCCAAATTTTTGGCGCAAATGTTATTGCTTATGATCCATTCGTTGAATCTTCTGATGCAGAAAATCTAGGCGTTTCATTGACTTCTCAAGAAGAGCTTTTTAATCTTTCAGATGTTATAACTATTCATCTTCCCCTTACTATTGAGACTAGAGATCTAATGAATCTTAGTTCATTCAAAAAGATGAAAAAAAACCCAATCATTATTAACTCATCAAGAGGTTCAATAGTTAATGAAAATGATCTCTTGATAGCCTATAAAGAAAAATTTATTAGTGGTTTTGCTCTTGATGTATATGAGTCAGAGCCAGTTAAAGAAAGTTTCTATAATGAGATTACAAGCTCTATGAACTGCATTCTGACACCACATACTTCTGGAGTTACAGTGGAATCAAATATAAGAGTTAGTCAGTTTATCGCTGACAAAACTATAAAGTTTTTAGAATAAAGATCAAGAAAAAGCTAGGATAACTGGTTGATGATCAGAAGCATCTATTTCCTCATTAACTTCAATGCTATCAAGATTACTCTCTAGATTTTGACTTATAAAACCAAAGTCTCTGCAATGAGGCCCTTCAGGCCATTGTTTTTTATCAAAAATACCGCATGTTGGAGCATGTGTTGAGCTTGGGTTTAGCTGCTTCCAGGCATCAAGAAAGAAATTTGAGTTTATCTCATTACTAGTTAATAAATTGTACTCAACAGAACCAGGGTTGAAGTTAAAGTCTCCGCAAAGAATAACCCTGTCCGACCTTTCAAATTTTCTATATGAACCGTTATTATCAAAAAGGGGAGGCATCATAGCTAAATTATTAATCTCTTGATTAATAGATACAATTCTCCTTACTTGCTCACATCGTTGAAATTCAGAATGAAACTCTAGGTGAGTGGTCATTATGCACAAAGGAAATAACGGGGTTTTAATTGTTATTTCTGACAATTGTCGAGGCATCTGCCTAAAAGAATTATTAACTGTTTGAGGCAATATATGGTTAAAACTAGACAAAACTGGAAATTTAGAAAGTATAAGGTTTCCATACTGCTCTCTCACTTCAGAATTTTCACGCTTAATATCATAAGCTGGGCCAAAAAAAACTGAATAATCAACAAAGAGATTTGAGAGCTCTGTAACCTGATCTGGTTGGGTGCCGTCTGAAAGCATACAATTAATAGATACTTCCTGAAGACAAATAATATCAGGATCACACATATTTACGATTGATTCAGCAATTCGCCTTAATGAGATACCCCCATCGACGCCCTGACCATTTTGAATATTCCAAGTCAGGACAGTTATCACTTAATACCGGCCTGCATGAATGATTGAACAAATTGTTTTTGAAATATTAAAAATGCAATGAGCAATGGCGCGACTGAAATCAATGTCGCAGCAGACATGATTGACCAGTCCACGCCAGTCTCAGGAGAACCAAAAATACCCAAACCAACAGTTAGTGGCCTAGTTTCGACCGAATTAGAAATAATAAGTGGCCACAAAAAGTTATTCCAATGATGGCTTACGGAAACTAAAGAAAAAGCAATAAAGGTAGGCGTTGCTAACGGTACATAGACCTTCCATAAAATGCCCATTGTGCTGCAGCCTTCTAATTCAGCAGCATCCTCAAGCTCTTTTGGAATAGATTTAAATGTTTGACGAAGCAAGAAGATACAAAATGCGCTTGCAACATAAGGCAACCCCATTCCAGTTATTGTATCTACCAATCCTAATTTAGAGAGAGTGACATAGTTTTGAACAATTAAGATTTCTGGAGTGATCATTAACTGAACTAATACCAGAGCAAATGCAACATTCGCTCCACTAAATTTAAAACGAACAAAGGCATACGCAGCCAAAGTTGAGATTAAGAGCTGTCCAGGAAGTATAAAAGACACCAGTAAAAATGTATTCAGCCCATATCTAAGAAATGGCGCCTGACTCCATGCTTCACGAAAGTTATCGAGAGTTAAAGGAGAAAAAATATTAAAGTGAATAGCGTCATTACTATAGTGAAAAGCCGCCCAAAAAGCGTAGAGAAGAGGTAGTACCCAAAACGCCGCTAAAATGTAGGCGCCCATTAACTCCAAACTCGATGTAAATTTATTTTTAGATGTCATCTGTAGTGGACTCGTTTTTCAATAAATAAGAATTGTGCTAAAGCTGTAAGCGCAAGAAGCACAAGTAAAAATATAGTTAGTGCAGAAGCATACGATATATCTAAAAATGCGAATGCAGTTTCATAGATGTAATATAAGATTAAGTTGCTTGCATTGTCCGGCCCACCCTTAGTTAATACAAATAAATGATCAACAAGTTTAAAAGAGTTTAAAAAGGCATTAATAAGGACAAATAATGTTGTTGGAAGAAGCAAAGGGTATTGAACACGCCAAAAATAATTCCATCGAGAAGATCCCTCTAACTTTGAAGCCTCCTCAAGCTCTGGAGAAATTGTTTGAAGACCGGCAAGATAGAAAACCATAAAAAAGCCCGCCTCTTTCCAGACAGTCATAACCATAATAGAAGGAAGAACAGTTGATGGACTCCCAAGCCAGTTGGTACTTTCAAAGCCAAAAATAGATGCCGCCTGATCAATTAATCCAATTTCAGGTGCGTAGAAAAATAACCATATATTCGCAACAGCAATCATTGGAAGCATTGTTGGTGTAAAGTAAGCCATTCTGAGTAATCCCCTTCCAGGGATCGCTTTGTTAACAATCAAAGCCATAATAATTGCTAAACCAATAGACGTAGGAATAGTTCCAAGAGCAAGCCACATATTGTTGGCAAAAACTTTCCAAAATATTGGATCACTTAACATACTCTCATAACCTTCAATTCCAGAGAATCTTCTTGGCCGTATAACTGATTTATTCGTATATAAACTATTAAGAAAAGTTGTAATAGTAGGATAGTGGGTAAACGCCAGAAGCAATATCGCTGCAGGTGCAAATAATAACCAACCCTGAAAATTTCGAACGCTATCTTTCATTATTATTTCTTTAAAATTTTAAATAATTAAGTGGCGGGCAAAATTTAAATGCCCGCCAAATTAACCTACCTGCTTATCGGTAAGGTTTTAAAATACGCTCAGCAGCCGCTTGCGCTTCTGTTAGAGCTTCTTTAGCTGTTTTACTTCCTACAAGTGTTGCTTGGATAGCATCATTCAATCCTTTTTTAACTCGACTTGTTTGGTAAGTTGAAAATTCAGCTGTTGCATATTTTAGTTGATCACGAGCAACCGCTGCTGGTGGGAAACCTGCAACATATGATTTCAAAGTATCTGTCTCATATGCATCAGGACTAACGCCCATATAACCAGTAGCTACAGACCACTTAGCAGAATTTTCAGGAGCAGTCATAAATTTAATTAGCTTCATTGATGCTTTACGTTCTTCATCAGAAGTGTCCTTAAAGATATAGAAGTTTCCTCCACCTGTTGGCGTACCGCGACGCTTTCCTGCTGGAAGCATTGCAACACCAAAGTCAAAGTCAGCCTTCTTTTTAACTGTTGTTAAGTTTCCTGTTGAGTGCCACATCATAGCTGTTTTGCCTTCTAAGAAGTTTTGACGAAGCGTACCCCATTCAATTGTGCCTTTTGGCATAATTTTATGGTCTTCACCAAAGCTCTTCCATACTTCAAGCGCTTCAATAACATCTGGATGATCAAAGTTAGTTTTATCACCACTTGTCATTAGAGTTTGGCCATTTTGCATTGCAAGGGCACCAAACATCCAGTAAGGATAACCTGTCGATGGAATCATAAGTCCCCATTGAGAGCCGTCATCTTTAGTCAGCGCTTTAGCTGCTGCAATTAGTCCACCCCAAGTTGCAGGAGGTGTTTCTGGATCTAAACCAGCTTCACGAAACGCATCTTTGTTATAGTACATAACAATTGTAGAACGTTGAAATGGAATACCCCATGTTTTACCTGCTGCAACTCCATTTTCCATCAATGATGGATAGAATGAATTTAACCAGGCCTTCTCTTCACTTGTTGAAACTAAGTCATCGAAAGGTACAATTGCGTCAAGCTCACGAAGCTCATGAACGTCAATTGAAAACATAACTGATAGTTGTGCTGGCTTTCCACTTTCCAAAGCAGTAAGTGCCTTTATTCTGGTATCGTCATAGTTACCTGAATAAATTGCATTGACTTCAATGTCTGGGTTTTTAGACATAAAGTCCGCAACCATTGCATCAACAGTTTGTGTTAAAGCGCCACCCACAGCAACTGGATAGTACATTGTTAATTCCGTTTTAGCTATTGCAGCACCCGATATCATTGAAATACCAAGGGCAACAGTTAAGCTATACGAAAGTTTTTTAAAAAACTTACTCATTTAACTTCTCCTCATTAAAAAAATCGTAGTAACTTTCATTTGTTATTTATCAACGCCCCTACGAAGTAAAGCGTTGATTATTTTTTTTAAACAAATGCATATCCTCAGGATCCCAGCTAATATTTAGTTTGTCATCCAGATGAATTTTGGGTTGTCTTGGCTCACGCAGAAAGAAATCTTGGCCTGAGTGGCTAATTTTAAAAACAGTTTCACCGCCAAAGTAATCGATTCCTTTGACAGTTACAGGTAGTCCTTTTTTTGAAAAATTAAGATGCTCTGGTCTAATTCCAAGATTAATAGAATTTTTACTAATTTCAATCTTCTTTTGGTTTTCTTTACTAAGATCTGTTATATCGATTTTCTTAAGATTTAAGATATTCATTGGCGGAAGACCAATAAATTGCGCACTAAAAATACTATTTGGGTAATTGTATATTTCTTCAGGAGCACCTTTTTGAACAATTTGACCAGAGTTAAGAAGAATAATTTGATCAGCCATAGACATTGCCTCTACCTGATCGTGAGTAACATAGACTACTGTTAGCCCAAGCCTTTGCTGAAGATCGCGAATTTCATCACGCATTTCTGCGCGTAATTTGGAATCCAAGTTTGATAATGGTTCATCCATTAGGCAAACTGACTGATCAGAAACAATTGACCTTGCTAATGCAACCCGTTGACGCTGGCCACCAGATAGGTTCGACGGCTTTCGATCTAATAAATCAGACAATCCAACTGCATTTGCTGCTTCAGCAACACGTTTTTCACGTTCAGCTGCAGGCACTTTTCTTACTTTAAGACCAAATTGGATATTTTCTTTAACATTTAAGTGTGGAAAGAGTGCATATGATTGAAACACCATAGAAACACCTCTTTTTGATGCCTCTAGATTTGTAACATCTCGATTTTCGATTTTAATAGAGCCAGAAGTAACGCTTTCTAATCCTGATAACATTTTAAGAATTGTAGATTTTCCACAGCCAGATGGTCCTAACAAAACTGTAAATGATTTTTCTGGAACAACAAAAGACACATTCTTAACGGCCTCTATTTCTCCCCAGCTTTTAGATAAGCCTTTAACTTCAATTGAACTCATAATTCATCCTTCTCACAAATAATTAATTCTGATTCAGAATCATTCAAAATCTTACATATTTCATTGGGTGGCTTTTGATCACATATAACTTTAGATACATCTTGAATTTGGCCACCACGAACATGTGCAGAACGACCAAACTTTTCGTGATCTAAAACTAAAAGGCTTTCACGTGAGTTATTAAGAATTACCCTTCTAATCTGAACCTCTTCATCATCAAAGTCTAAAAGAACTCCATCCATATCAACACCGCCAACACCAAATACACTGAAGTCTGTCATATATGAACTAAAAAAGCTCTCTACAGGACTTCCAAGCATATCAAAATCTCCACTACGAATACGTCCACCAGAGCAATTAACTTCAAAAGTAGAGTTTGCACTTGCAGTTTGAGCAATTATTAAGTTGTTTGTGTAGATTTTTAAATCTTTGTGTCTTAAGAGTGCCCGCATAACCATTTCAGGAGTGGTTCCAATTCCAAGAGATATTGAACTGCCATTTGGAATTAGTTTAGCAGCATGCTTTGCTATCGCTCTTTTAGCAACTCTGTTAAGAACTTGCCTTGTTCCATAAGCAAGATTACCTTCAGTCGATATTGACTCAATTCCGCCATGCTTTCGTCTTGCTTGTCCATAATCACATAGTGCATTTATGTCCCTTCTCACTGTTTGAGTAGTTATATCAAAACGCTCAGCTAGACTCTCAACTGTAATAAATTCCTCTTGGCGAAGAAGATCTGAGATTTCAGCTTGTCGAGCAGTTAGATCCATTTTTATAACCTAAAAAGTTCATTTGAACTATAATTCTACCATAATACTAATGATTTGAATATTATTTTTTATCAAGCGAAGATATTAAGCTAATAACCCCATAAATAGTGCTTAATTATGATAAAATGTTAACTTAATTGTTCATATGAACATATAATCATTACAAATATCAATATTTATTACATTATTGCTGCAGTATTAATATTGATAAGTTGAATGAAATTAAAAACTATTTAAGAATTAGGAGATCAAATGGATAACATTTCTACTATGTCTAAGCAGCAATTAAATGAGGTAAAAATCATTCTTACAGATATAGACGATACATTGACTACTGAAGGAAGACTAAAAAGCAATGCATATACCGCTCTAGAGAACTTATCAAATTCTGGCTTTATCGTTATCCCTGTTACGGGTCGATGTGCGGGTTGGTGTGATCACATTGCTAGGATGTGGCCAGTCAATGGCGTAGTTGGAGAAAATGGTGCTTTTTTCTTTAGTTATGATCACCAATCTAAAAAAATGCAGCAGACCTATTGTCAGACTCCAAAAGAACGAAAAGAGAATCATCTTGCTCTTCATGAAATTAAAAAAACTATCCTTAAAGATGTCTCTGGTTCAGCACTAGCATCTGATCAGGATTATCGGCACACAGATCTAGCTATTGATTTTGCTGAAGATGTTGCGACATTATCATCTAACAAGATTAAGGAAATCGTCACAATTGCTGAAAATGCTGGTGCAATTGCAAAGGTTAGCTCAATCCATGTAAATTGTTGGATTGGAAGCCATAATAAGTTATCTACAAGCCTTACAACACTTGAACAAGTATTCGGGGTAAGTAATTCAAATATACAAAATGAAGTTCTCTTTATTGGAGACTCGCCAAATGACTCTATGATGTTTGATTACTTTAACAAATCAGTTGGCGTAGCTAATGTTATGGATTTTATTAAAGAATTGGATAAGCCGCCCAAATATATTACTCTAAACCACTCAGGTGAAGGGTTTGTTGAGCTTGCTGATTCTCTTTTAAGGAGATAGTTTTTTAAACTTTATTGTCAAAATAGATGTCAAAAATAAACGATAAAATTTATGATGTATTTATAGCTGGTGGAGGTATAAACGGAGTTGGGGTAGCTCGTGATGCTGCTGGGCGCGGTTACTCAGTATGCCTTTGTGAAATGAATGATTTTGCTTCTGGCACTTCATCATCCTCAACCAAACTAATTCATGGAGGTCTTCGTTATCTTGAGCATTATAAGTTTCGGCTAGTTCAGGAGTCTCTAAAGGAGCGTGAAATTTTATTAAATATGGCTCCCCATATAATTTGGCCAATGAGATTTATTCTTCCTCATACAAAAGGCATGAGGCCTAGATGGTTCTTAAGATTAGGATTAGCAATTTATGATCATTTAGGGTATCGAAAAATTTTACCGGGCACAAGTAATGTAAATTTTGCCAGTCAAAAAACAAATTCTCCACTTAAAGATACTTTTAAGTCTGGATTTGAGTATTCAGATTGTTGGGTAGATGACTCCAGACTGGTTATATTAAATGCAGTTGACGCTGCCTCAAAAGGAGCCTCATTAAGAAACTATACAAAGGTAACAAATGCAACTAGTTCAAATGGCCTGTGGACAATCTCAACAAAAAACTCTTTAAATGGTAAGGTAGAAATCGTTAAGGCAAAAGCTTTTGTTAATGCATCTGGACCCTGGGTTGATGAGGTTTTAAAAGAATCTTTTAAAGTTAAAGATTCAAAAAATGTTCGTCTTGTCAGAGGCAGTCATATTGTTGTAAACAAACTATATGAGGGAGACAAGTCCTATATCTGCCAAAATAAAGATGGGCGCATTTTCTTTATAATTCCATATGAAGATAATTTCACATTGATTGGAACAACAGATATTGATCATGGTAAGTCAGCTGATCAAGTAAAAATAAGTGAGCAAGAAAAATTATACATCTGCGAGTCAGCAAGTAGTTATTTAAAACAAGAAATTACAACAAATGATATAGTCTGGAGTTATTCAGGGGTGAGACCACTCTATGACGATGGTGCAAGTAAAGCTCAAGAGGCAACTAGAGATTATGTTGTCTCAGCCAAGGAATATGACTACTCATTAATGATTAATATTTTTGGGGGAAAAATTACAACCTACCGTCGATTATCAGAAACAATTATTGAGCATATCGAGAACTTCCTTGGTAAACGAGGCAAACCATGGACTGAGCATTCTCGCCTTCCTGGAGGAGAAATCAAAGTTGCAACTCTTTCTGAATTTGAAGCAAAGTTAAAAAATAAATATAGCTTCTTTACGAATGAACTAATAAGAAGACATGCTAGGTCATATGGAGAGCTTTCTTTTGATATTTTTGGTGATGCTGACAGTTTAGATGTATTAGGTGAAAATTTTGGAGGCGGATTATATGAAGCTGAAGTTCAATACTTAATTAATAATGAATGGGCAAGATCTTCAGACGATATTCTTTTTAGGCGCTCAAAACTTGGATTAATACTTTCTGAGACAGAAATAGAAAACCTTAACTTATTTTTGAAAAAAAATAATACAAAATCCCAATCCTCTGAAAATATAATATCTTCAGAAAATAAAGAGGTTCTTAAGGCATGAACCTACTAATTGAACTATTAGGGTCAATTGCACTTCTGTTGTGGGGTCTTC
>JACKQG010002419.1_pt1 | contig 24426 bp, 18 predicted proteins | sample 8237621 | NCBI WGS metagenome assembly JACKQG01 (sample SAMN15677084, study PRJNA649215) | marine metagenome | biome: marine; feature: Black Sea; material: saline water; isolation source: suspended particulate matter (SPM) from the Black Sea western gyre | collected 2013-06-09/2013-06-10 | depth... | reverse complement strand
AAATTCCCTTCGGAAGAAGATTTTTTTATTTCTAAGATGTAATTTCCAATCACAGAAAGGAAATCTCCATTTGCAGTAAATGTGATTTTTGTTGGTTTTTCTGAAAATTTTTTCTGAAAGAAGTTGTATCCATAATCGCCTGAAGATGATAATTTGTATTCATTTTGTTTGAAAATATCAAACTTTTTTAAGTGAAATATCTCATCAGTTTGTGAAAATTCCAAGTGTAATGAATCGAAATTTGTTTTGTACAATTTTCCGTTTTTTGAACTAATCATACAATCAATTTGTGGATTTTTGGGAGAACCATATCCGCAAATTTCATAATTAAATTTTCCTGCGAAATTGCCTTTATAAATATCATTTTTGAAATCTATATTTTTCCCATTTGCCATAAATTCAAAGGAATTATTTTTTCGCAAATTGATTTTACCGCTTCCTTTTAGTATCTCTTTTTTTGATGAATTTTGCAGGTTTTTGAAAATTTTAATTTCCGAAAGATTAAATGTTGAATCAGTCAAATAAAACGAAACATCTGCATTTACAGGTTTTAAATTCTTAGACACAATATTTTTAAACTGGAAATTTCCCGAAAGAAACTTATTTTTATCATTCAAAAATTTAATTCTTCCATCAATATTTCCTTGAATATTTTTTGTATTTTGTTCGAGAAAAATCAAATTCAAAATTTTATCAATTGGATAATCGGATAAGCAAATTTCTCCATTAAAATTTAGTTTCTCGTCTAATTTTGAGACAAGAAATTTTCTATCCAGAATATTTTTTTCATCGATTATAAATTTTTCCACAAAAATTGTATCCATCTTCGTTGAAGCCAGAAAATCAAATTTGTAATTTCGGTTTTTAATTTTCAAACTATCAGAAAAAATGTTAATTTGGTTTTTTTTCGGACTCTTGAATAGCGGAAAATTACCTCTAATTGATATCTTGCCATTTATTTGATTTTTTTTAGATTTTTGAAATCCTAAAAAACCATTACAAAATACTTTTCCAGAATCAATTTTGACATCAAATTCTGAACTGATTTGTGGACGAAAATAATCAATCCACTTTGAATTTTTTTTAAAAATTTTGTTTGCTAACAAATTCTTACTTTCAAATTTCAAATTGATTTTTGGCAAATTAAAAATGCTTTTTCCAGTTCCGCTAAAAGTTATAGAATTATCTTTATTGTAAAAATCGAATAAAATTTTATCATTAAAATAACTAATTTTCCCATCGAAATTATTGAAATTAAAAATTTTGGAAACTAAATTTGCATCTGATATATTTCCTTCTATTATTGGATTTTTTAGATTTCCTTTTGTAGTTATTTCAATATTTCCAGTAGGTTTTATATTTTTCATTGGAAATTGAAATTTATCAGCAGTGAACTTAAAATTGATTTTCGAATTGGATAAAATGTTTGAATTTATGTTGAGATTTCCTGAAAAAATAATGGGCTGATGTTCGAAAAGAAATCTTCCCGAATGAAACGAAATGTTGTTTTTTCTATATTCTAATTTTGTGTAAAATGAATCAATTATTTCTGAAGATATTTCTATTTTTTTTCCAAATAAATTTCCACTTATTTCTGGATTATCGAAAGAATTTTTCACATTTCCATTAAAATTCATAATCCCAATTATTTCCTTACTGAAATTGTGTAACGGAATTTTTTTGCTAATTATTTTTAAGTCCAATTTGGGATTTTTTGTAAAATAATTTGTAACTTTTCCTGAAATTTTTGCAACACAATCTTTCCAATTTACAATCATATTCTTCTCAAAATTCAAACAATTTTCATCAAATTCGCATTCTGCATTTTGAATAAAAAACGACTTTTTATCAATTTCAATTTGAACCGAATCAAGTGTTAGCAATCCATTTGTAATTTTTCCATTTTGAAGAGGAATGTTTAAATTTACAAGACCATTTTTAATAATTTTATTTCCAATTTTAAGATCGGAGATTCTAAAATTTTCTAAATTAATATTCAAATCTGATTTTGATTTTTTATAAAAACCTGAAATATTTATTTTTGAATTTTCGAGATGTTCGGCAGAAAAATCTATTTTCCATTTTCCCAATTTTTTTTGTGCTCTTAAGTTTATTGCTAAAAATTCTTCATCAAAATCCATTCTCTTGTTTTGGCTGAAGATATTAATTTTTCCGTTAATTATAGAAATTTGTGATAATTGATTCAAAATATTTTCTAATTCCAAAAAATCAGAATTAGCATTTTTGGCCAAAATTTGAATTTCATATGAAATTTTAGGTGAAAAAAATTTTACTTTTTTAATTGATTTTTGAAATCTAAAACGATGAATCAATAACCTTAAAAAATTATATTCAAGATATAATTGGGCAGCCGAAAAATTGAATTTATCCTTTTTATGATTGATTTGTATGTCAGAAATTCGCACAAATTTTGTTGTTAAAATTACCTTATTAAATGTGATTTTTGCATCTATTTTTTCCCCAATTTTTTCTTTTAGAATTTCCCCAAAATATGCGTTAATGTCGAGAAATTGTGGGAGTAAAAAGTAGAATAAATTTATTAATATCAAGATTGAGACAACAATCAAAAGCCATTTTCGTCTTCGCATTTTACACTTTTTTTAGCTTTCCGTCAATCAATCTATAAACTTTTTCTGCTTTTTTTGCCAAATTTTTATTATGAGTGACGAGAAGAAGCGAAGTTGAAAATTTTTTGTTAAGTTTCCATAAAATATCCCAAAGCGCATTACTGTTGGCCTTATCCAGATTACCAGTTGGTTCATCTGCAAGAATCAAATCCGGATTATTTATTAGCGCTCGTGCGACAGCAACTCTTTGCTGTTCGCCACCACTTAACTGATTCGGGTAATGTTTTTTTCTTTCAAGTAGATTCATTTCAGAGAGAAGGTTTTCGGCTTTTTCTATGCTTTCATTATACGATTCACCATTTATTAATCGTGGCATTGCGACATTTTCAAGAGCTGTAAATTCTGGCAAAAGATGATGAAACTGAAAAATAAAGCCGATATTTCGGTTTCGAAATGCTGCAATTTTCTTCTCAGAAAGATTATAAATATTCTGATTTTGAAACAAGATTTCTCCACTATTCGGTCTGTCGAGAGTTCCCAAAATGTGCAGCAGAGTACTTTTGCCGCTTCCTGAAGCACCAGTTATCGAAACAATCTGTCCACTTTCTATTTCAAAATCCAAGTCATTTAGCACTACCAATTTTTTCTTTTCGTCACCTTCAAAATATGATTTATTAATTTTCTTTGCCTGCAAAATCAAATCTTTTGCTTTCATTTTTTTCCTATTTAAATTGTTATTTTTTTGTTCCTCGAATAATTGAAACCACATCCATTTTGCTAATTTTTTTTAGAGGAATAAGTGCAGAAATCCAAATTATCAGTCCTGAAAAAATGACGATATAGACAAAGTCCATCCAATTATTCTCAATAACTAATTTGTTAATAAAATAGACATCGCTTTCAATTTTTACCAAATCTGTAGTTGTTAAAATTTTGGAAAAAATAATCCCAAAAATAATTCCTAAAATAATTCCCGAAAATCCAATAATGATATTTCTGTGCAGGAAAATCCGTTTTATGTTTTTATCGCTTACGCCCATTGCTTTCAAAATTCCTATTTGTTTTGAATTGTCGAAAATTTGCATCGTCAAAATGCTTATCAATCCAAATCCTGCAACAATGATGATTAAAGCCAAAATGATGAATAGCACCCATTTCTCTAATTTCAGCAATTTGAATAAATTCCCATTTAATTCAATCCAATCTGAAATTTGAAATGGAAAGAAAATGTTTGATGATAGAATTTCAGAATGAAGCATTGCATTCTCGATTTCGTCAGAATTTAATCTAATCGCAATGCCAGAAAATTGTCTATTCATATCGAGAAATTTCTGACATTCATTCATATTCAGATACAGAAGTGTGTTGTCATAATCGAACATTCCTGACGAGAAAATTCCCGATATTGCAACTTTCATTCGCTTTGGAATCATCCCGGCTAAAGTTACTTCTGAATTTAATGGAGAAATCACATTTATTGTATCGTTGATTTGTACATTTAATTTTTTGGCGAGATTTTCTCCAATAACTACAAATTTTCCATTTTTTATGAATTTTCCATTTTTTATGAATTTTTGAAATTTCGTTGTTTTTGATTCCAATTCAAAATCAATTCCGCGAAGCACAATTCCAGATATTTTTTTCCCATTTTGTGCCATCGCTTCTGTATAAATAAATGGAGAATAAGATTGGATTGATTTAGTTGAATCCAAAACGATTTTGATTTCTGAAAATTCATTATCCGTTATGCTTTCATTCCGATATTTGAAAATATAGATATGTGAATTCACGCCCAAAATTGCTTCTTTTAATACTTTCTGATAACCACTAAATAGCGCCAAAGTGACAGTCAAAGCAATTACGCCGATAATAATTCCAGCTGTTGAAATCAGAGAATCGAATGAGAAAAAAATTCTTTTTCCTCTGATTTTAAAAAAATTCTTCAGAAAAATTTTATGGAAATCCATTTTTCCCACATATTTATTTCCGCCTTTTTTTGTCAATTTATTGTCAAATGAATATGCGTAATGAAGACAATTCTTGACATAATTTGCAGAAAAATTTTACAAAAACACTTATGAATTGCAGAAAAATATTTTGGTTGCCGCTATTTTTTTATATTTCAATTTTTGCAACAGAAAATCAGTCAGATACAACCAAAACTATTTTGGATTCATTAGATTATTCTGCTGATAAAATCATTTATGAACTTGGCAAAAACCGAATAAATTTGATTGGAAATTCTGAAATTCATTACAAAAATTCTTTCATAAAATCCGATTCGATCTTAATCGACACAAAAAATAGAATTGCAATTTCTGAAGGTGAATCTGAATTGTTTGACGGCGACGAAATTATTTTCGGCGCTTCACTATTTTATGATATCGAATCAAATGAAGGGATGCTTTTGCAAGGGAAAACAAAATTTGAAGATGGCTTTTATTCTGGAAATAAAATCAGAAAAGTCGGTGATAGAATTTTCGATATTGATAATGCAAAGTATACAACTTGCGAATTAGACGCGAGTCATTATTACATTTACAGTCCGAAATTTCGAGTATTTCTGAACGACAAAATTGTTGGGCGCCCTGTCATTCTTTATGTAAATCATTTTCCTATTTTTGCTCTTCCATTTGCATCTTTTCCGATTAAAAAAGAACGACATTCGGGATTTCTTTTACCCGAGCCGGGCTATAGCAAGAGTGAAGGAAAATTTTTAAAGGATTTATCTTATTTTCAAATTTTTGGTGATTATGCAGATGTATTATTCTCACTCGATATTTTGGAATTAACTGGTTTGGAATTTAACCTAAAAGGAAGATATCTGAAGCGATATGTACTAAATGGAAATGTAAATAGTCGATTTCTATATTATCATAACCAATCTCCGGAAAATTACACTATTCGTTGGACGATAAACACATTTCACAAGCATACACTTTCGCCTTTTAGCAATCTTACAATCAAAGCTGATTTTGTGAGTGATGCAGATGTGAGAGAAACAAGTGAAGATAAAGAAATTCGAATGGACCAAGATTTGCACTCATATTTGTATTACTCTTTTAGAAAACAGAACAAGAATTTCAATGCTACAATTGATTACAAAAAGGATTTGACGGAAGATGATGACAGAACATTTTACTCAAAATTATATTTCTCAAAAAAAGCTGGATATCACAATTTCAATATCTATGGAGATTTCAAACATTTTTCAGACAATGATGAAATAACGATGAATCTGCCATCTGCAAGTTTTCGGCTTTATCAAAAACGAATCTCACAATTTTTTGATAAAGAAAAGGAAGAATTTCAAAATTGGTGGGATGATTTTTATTTTTCTTATTCGGGAGATCTAATTCATAAAGCAGAAATTAACAAAAAATCTCCAAATTTCGAAGAATTTTTCTATCATGATACTTATTCTAATGGAGATTTTATTACTGAACATCGCGAAGGTGTAAAACACGAAATATCCTTAAAATATGAAAGAAAATTGTTTGACTTTCTCTCGTTCTGGCAGTCGCTTAATTACAACGAAATTTGGGCTGATAAGGATACGGTAAATCACAAATTAGTTCGCGGTTATGATTACAATACTTCTGCTACTTTGCGTGCTCCAATTTATGGAATTTTCAATTTCAATGCCAAAAAATTAAAAGCGATTCGTCATATCATTTCTCCGAAAATTACTTATACAATGCGTCCAGATTTTTCCGAAAATGACAGATTTTACACTTATCCGGTTTCAATCAGCTCTTCTTCAAAATCAGAAAAGATTTCATTCTCAATTGAGAATAAATTGCAAGCAAAAATTTTAGATAAGACAGAAAAAATCAAAAAGTTAAACAATCTTTTTTCGCTAAACTCCTCATTCAGTTATGACCATATCGCCAAAGGTGATGATGGAAAAGGATTCAGCGACATTTCGCATTCTATCTCAATTATGCCAGTCGGTTTTTTAGTTAGAAATATGAATCTTCATCTTTCGAATTCTTTTAAATGCAAGCAATATTTTTATACTTTGGAAGCAAAAAATTATTCTTTGAATACAAAATTTTCAATTGATGGGGAAAAAAATTATTATGATTATTTTCCATTTTTGAAATCAGAAGAGAAAAATTTATCTGAAAATGATTTGGATGAGATAAAAAAAATTCAAAAATCTTGGAAATTATCAAGCACTTTTTCATATAGTAAAAATGTCGAAAATGATTATTATAGTTCTGGAATTCACAATTCATTGCGGTTTTTCTTGACCAAAAATTGGAGTGTGGATTATGGGAATTATTATAATTTTAAGGAGCATAAATTGATTTCTCAAAGTATAAATATTCATCGGGATTTGCATTGCTGGCAGATAAAATTCAGTTGGAGCAAATCGGGCGATTACTGGTCATATCGTTTTCAGATTAGCGCAAAGAAATTACCAGATTTGAAATTCAGGCATTCGGAAAGAAAGTATTGATTGTAATGAAAAAATTTCCAATTACTTTCGCCATTTGTGGACTTTTCATTTTTTTGATTATTGGTTGTGGAGAAAACATATCTTATCCGCCAGAAATAACGATTGATCCACCGCCAGAAATAACGATTGATAGTTTGTTTTTTGGCACAGATTCAACATTTGAAATAATAACTTGGAATATCGAATGGTTTCCGAAAAACGGACAAATCACGGTTGATTTGGTAACGCAGATAATTCCGATTATTGATGCCGATGTTTACGCTTTGCAGGAAATTGAAAATTCAAATTATTTTGCAACTTTATTGCAAGAAATTAATGATTTTGACACATTGAATACTTGGCAGGGATTCCGTGCAAATAGTGCTTATGCTTATATAAATCTGGCTTATATTTACAAATCTAACGAAATAACTCTTGAAGAAGATATTTATGAAATTTACCAAGACGAAAATTGGAATTTACCACGCTCACCTTTGGTGATGGAAATTGAGTGGAATGGAACAGAAATTACGATAATCAACAATCATTTGAAAGCATTTAGTGATGGAGAAAGCGAAGAGAGACGGCGACAAGCTTGTATTTTATTAGAAAATTATATTGTTCAAAATTTACCAAATGAAAAAGTGATTTTGCTTGGTGATTTGAATGATTCATTGCTTGATGATGAAGACGATAATGTATTTCAAGTATTTCTTGATGAACCGGGAAATTATAAGTTTGCAGATATGGAAATTGCAACGGGAAGTATCACAGATTGGTCGTATCCGAGTTGGCCATCACACATCGATCACATATTGACTACTAACGAACTTTTTGATGAGATTAATGATGAAAATTCTGAGATTCAAACGATTAAAATTGATGAATATCTTGATGGTGGTTGGAGTGAATACGAACAAAGTATTTCGGACCATCGTCCAGTTGGGATAAAATTAAAATTAGGAGAGTAAAAAATGAAAAAAGTAGTGATATTAGTTTTATGGTTTTGGGTAATGATATGTTTTGCTGAAAATTTACCAGAAATTGAATATGAAAAACTAAATTTTGGAGAAGATGAAACTTTGGAAATTATGACTTGGAATATCCAAAATTTTCCCAAAAGTGATGCTACTGTTGATTATGTAACTAAAATCATTATAGCGATAGATGCTGATGTAATCGGATTACAAGAAATTCAAAAAGATTCTGCATTTGTCTTGCTTTTGAAAAATCTCAACCAAAAATCTTCCGAAAATATATGGAACGGATTTCGTGCAGATACCGATAAATGGGAGATGAATCTTGCCTACATTTATAAAGCGAATGTGACCGATTCTGTGAATGTTTACGAAATTTATGCTGATGATAGTAAATATCATTCTCCATTTCCGCGCAAACCTTTGGTGTTAGAATTTTCTTATTCAAATGAAAAATTTTATATCATTAATAATCATTACAAAGCTCGATCGGGAGAGAAAAATTTGAAGCGAAGGCAAAAAGCAAGCGAACTTTTGGATAAATATATCGAAGAGAATTTATCTGAAGAAAATGTGATAATTCTTGGAGATTTGAACGATCAACTTATCGATGAAAAGCAGAAAAATGCATTTACTGTTTTTTTAGAAAATGATGAAAATTACAAATTTGTAGATTTCAAAATTGCTGAAGATGAAGATGCTGACTGGTCTTATCCGTATTGGAAATATCGCGGTCATCTTGATCATATATTAATTTCAAACGAACTTTTTGACGAATTTAAGGCGTCAAAATCAGCAATCAAAGTAATTACGATTGATAAATTTATGGAAGGAAATGGTGATGCGCGTTACAAATATATCACCGATCATCGTCCTGTAGCTTTGAAATTATATTTTCCACTAATGCTAAATGAAAATTCTTCGAAAAAAAATGAGGGAGAAAAATTTCTCCCTCAAAATATAATTCCTGAAAAATAATTACTTTTCAGAATCTTCTTTTTCTACTTTTTCCTCTTTTTTCTTAGTTTTCTTCTTTTCTTTAACTTTTGGCTCGTCAGTTTTACTTTCTTTCTTTTTTTCTTTGGATTCCACTTTATCTGCTTCAATAATATCTTTTTGGGTTTTTGCAATCTGTTTTTTCTCTTTTGCTTCTTTGCGTTTGGCTTTGATTTTTTCAAGACGAGCAGTTACAAAATCATTTACCTCTTTTTCCTTTCTTCCGAAGAAATATGTTTTCACGCTGAAAATCAATCTGCGATTTTCTTTATCAACTTCAATGACTTTCACTGGAATTATTTCGCCACTTTCAAAAGCATATTCAATATCTACCAATCCAGGAATTCCAAGATGAGATGCGGGAATGAAACCCTCGATAGTATTATTTGCTTTTACTATTACACCCTTCATAATAATTTTCTTTATTTCAACATTGTGTTCTGTATTTACTTGGAAATCTTTCTCAACATTTTCCCAGGGATCTGGTTCTAATTGTTTAATCCCAAGCGCAATTCTTTGCATCACTTTATCAATCGAAAGGACTACAGCCGTAACTTTTTCATTCTGTTTCAACACATCTCTCGGGTGAACGATTCTTTTCGTCCAAGAGATATCCGAAATATGAATCAGTCCATCAATGCCATCCGTGATTTCAATAAATGCGCCGAAATTTGTGATATTTTGAATTTTCCCGGTTATTTTAGAACCGACAGGATATTTGACATCAATTGTTAGCCATGGATTCGCTTCGATTTGTTTCAGGCCAATAGAAATTTTATGCTCACTTTTATCAACATTTAAGACAATTCCTTTAACCTTATCGCCAACTTTAAGAATCTGATTTGGATGTGAAATCTGTTTTGTCCAAGACATTTCAGAAACGTGTATAAGTCCTTCTACACCTTTTTCCAATTCGATGAAAGCACCATATTTTGTAAGATTTGTGATTACACCTTCAACTTTTGAACCTTCTGGAAATTTTATTTCAATATTTTGCCAAGGATGTGGAACGAGTTGTTTCAGTCCCAAACCAATCTTCCGATTTTTAGAGTCGAATAAGAGAACTTTTACTTTCACTTTGTCCCCAATTTTCAGAAATTCTGATGGATGATTAAGATGTCCCCAAGACATATCAGAGATGTGAAGAAGTCCATCCATTCCACCTAAATCAACGAAAGCGCCATAATCGAGAAGATTTTTTACGATACCTTCAACTTCATTTCCAACCTTTAAGTTTTCAAGTAAATCCTTTTGTTGTTGAGAAATTTCTTCTTCAACCACAACTTTGTGCGAGACAACAACATTTTCTTCGGCTCTATCAAATGTTAGAATTTTGAATTCGTATTCCTTTCCAACAAAATGGTCAAAGGTTGGTAAAACTTTATTTGAAATTTGCGAGCCAGGCAGAAATGCATCAATTCCATTCAAATCGACCGTCATTCCACCTTTTACTCTTATTTTTATTTTTCCTGAAATTACTTTATTTTCTTTGTAACATTTTTCCAGTTCATCCCAATAGCGTTTCTCATCAGCGCGTCTTTTTGAAAGATGGGGACGCCCTTGTCTATTCTCTTTCCTGATAATATAGACCCAAACTTTATCATCTTTTTTTACTTCTTCAGGTTTGTCAAATTCAGAAATTGGAATTATACCTTCTGATTTAAATCCGATGTCAACAAGCACTTCGCTTGAATCTACTCGTATAATCGTTCCTTCAATAATATTTCCAGTTTTAACATCCATCATACTTTTTTCATACATTTCGAATTGGCTTTCCACTGACAATTCACCAGTTTCGGATTTTGCTTTTGTAGATTTCTTTTTTGTGACAGATTTGGTTTTTGATTTTGTCGCCGTTTTTGCTTTTTTTACAACTTTTTGGGTAGTGGTTTTTTCAACTTGCTGCGATTTTTTTGTTTCTACTTTTTCTTTTTCCTGTTTTTCGTTTTTGATTTCCTTACTTTCTTCTTTAATTTTGACATTATCGTCCATTTTTCCTCCATATTGAGGATGCCTAATTTTGACATTAACGGTTTAATCGTGCACCTCATTTTTAAGTTTTCTTTATTTTTTTTATCCTTCTTTTTACATCTTCAATAATCCAATCCGGTGTTGAAGCACCGCCTGCAATTCCTAAATAATTAATATTTTTCAAAGATTTTTCCTCTATTTCTGCAGCTGTTTCGATATGATATGTTTTACAATTTTCAGCACGAGCAATTTCCGCGAGACGAGCAGTATTCGCACTATTTTTTCCGCCAACTACAAATAATACATCGACATTTTTTGCCAACTCTTTCGTCTCTGCTTGCCGAATAAAAGTCGCATTACATATCGTTTTAACAACATACAATTCCTTGCAACTTTTCAATAATCTAACTGCCAACTGCTCAAATTTTTCCTCGATTTGAGTAGTTTGTGCAATTAAACCTATCTTCTGATTTTCTTGTAAAGAAATTTTTTTTTCTGGACCAGAAATCACAATTGCATTGTCATCAACATAGCTCAAAAGTGCTTTCACTTCAGGATGATTTTTCTCTCCCAAAATGACAAGTCGAAATCCATCTTGAGTTAATTTCTTCGCAAAATCTTGGGCTTTCTTCACAATTGGACAAGTTGCGTCAACAATCTCGACTCGCTTTTTTAATAATTTTTTATAATCCTGAGCCGTGATTCCGTGCGAGCGAATAATAACCGTTTCGTCAACAATATCATCGATTTCATTCACAAAACCGACGCCGCACTTTTTCAAATACGAAACCATCTGTGGATTATGAATTATCGGCCCGAATGTGACAACTTTTTCTTTAAGTTTAGTAGTTTCGAGAGAAATATTTACGGCTCTTTTTACACCGAAACAGAATCCTGAATTTTTTGCAACTTTAATTTTCATAATTTTTATGGTTCGTTTATTTTATCTAAGATTTTTTGTGCAATTTTTTTATAATCCGATTTTCCTTCGGAAAAATTTTTATATTCTGTTGAAAAAATTGGCTTTTTGAAAACAAAAGTGAGATTTTTTTTTCGCAAAAAACAATCTTTGAAATTTTCGATATTCAAGATTTTTACAGGATAAATTATTGCTTCGGTTTTTATTGCGATTCTTCCGACGCCAGCTTTCACAGTTGCTGATTTTCGCGTTCCTTCTGGAAATATAACAACATTTTTTTTATTTCTGATCAATTCTTCGCATTTCACAATGCTGGCTCGCGCGAATCCTTTTCTGTTTATCGGAATTGCGTTCAGTCCAGTAATAATTTTTTTCAAAATTTTATTTTTGAACAATTCGGATTTTGCGAGATAATATGTCTCAACAGGCAGAATCGCACCAAGAAAAGGTGGGTCGAATGCGGTCTGATGATTTGCACAAATTATACTTCCATTTTTGATTTCGATATCTTCCAATCCGACAATTTTCAGATTCCAAAATAATTTCAAAATCAATCTAATAATTTGCTGAATTAATTTGTATCGAAATTTCATCGCTCAATAATTTCTATTATTTTTTCAACTTGTTGCTCAATTGTGAGATTTGTAGTATCGACCAGAACCGCATCATCAGCCATTTTCAACGGAGCAATTTTTCGTGTGCTGTCGGTTTTATCACGCCATTTTAATTCCTTCATTATCTCTTCAAAAGAAAGATTGCTCAGTTTTTTTGATTGCATTTCTTTCCATCTTCTTTCCGCGCGTTCTTTCAATGAAGCTGTGATGAAAAATTTGAAGTCAGCATCTGGAAATACAACCGTTCCAATATCTCTTCCGTCCATTATGACTGAATTTTTTTCTGCAATTTTTCGCTGCAATTCAACCATTTTTTTACGCACATTTTTCTTAGTTGCAACAATTGATGAAATTTTAGTTACATCAGATTTTCTGATTTTTCGTGAAACATCTTTCCCATTCAAAAATATGGAATTTTCATTTTTTTTTGAATTATATTTAATTTCAATATCAATTTTTGAAAGGAATTTTTCGATTTCATTTTCACTTTCGAGATTAATATCATTTTCGATAAAAAACAGCGCAACTGCTCTATACATCGAGCCAGAATCAATATAAACACAATTCAATTTTGCGGCGAGTAATTTCGCAGTTGTGCTTTTTCCCGAACTTGCTGGTCCGTCAATTGCAATCACAAATTTTTCTTTCATAATTTATTTTCCCTGAAAATATTTTCTGATTTTTCCGTCAATTTTTATTTTTCGAATATTCATAATTATCAAAAATATAGAAATAAATTGACATAATATTTTGATTTTGGTCGTATTCAGAAAAAAAATTTTATCAAAAGAGCAAATGAATAATTTAGTTCTGTTTTTATTATCAGCAATATCGGTCTATTTTTTTACATTTTTCGTGAAAAAAATTGCGATAAAATTGAATTTTATAGACAAGCCAGAAGAGCGAAAAATTCATAAAATCGAAACTCCACTTTGGGGCGGAGTAAGCATTCTTGCGGGATTTTTCTTAACTTGTCTAATTTCATTTTTCATTTCCAGAGGACTAATTCCAAAACAATTTTCACAACTGATTTTCTTCCTAATTGGAATGGTTCTCATTTGTGGGATAGGTTTATTAGACGATTTTTCTGGAATGAAACCTACGATAAAATTTTCTGGACAAATTTTGGTTTCAATAATATTCATTTTCGGAACGAAAAATTCTACAATTTTGGGAGCATATTACATTACGATTCCAATATTGATTTTTTGGATGGTTGGAATAATGAATGCTCTAAATTTTCTCGATAATATGGACGGAATTACTTCTGGAATTGCATTTATTTTAGGACTTGGATTTTTTGCATTAGGAATATTATCAGGAAATCATTTTCTTTCATTTATTTCTGTAATTCTAATCGGTTCGACTTTGGGTTTCCTTTTTCATAATTTTCATCCTGCAAAAATTTTCCTCGGCGATGCGGGCAGCATGCTGATTGGTTATGTGCTGTCGGGATTAGGAATTTTCTTGTTGAAAGAATTGCCAAAAGATTTTTCTCAACTGCTCCCATTTTTACTTCTTTCATACGCAATTTTTGATATTACTTTGGTAACTTTCATACGAAAAAAAGATGGTAGAAGTATTCTACAAGGTGGGCAAGACCACTCAACGCACCGAATTGGAACGGCGATGGGTTCTATAAAAATTACCGCAATTACTGTCTATTTTTTTAATATTTTAATCGTTCTCACATCGGTAATTATTTTCATAATAAAAAATCAATTTGCCACATTGATAACCACATTTATTTTCGTAATAATATTTCTATTTTTCGGAATAAAACTGAATAATGTCCCAATTTTGATTCCAAATAATCAACCGGAAAAAGAATAATAAATGAAGAAAATATTTTATCTATCTCTCGTTATTTTCGTATCTTGCACAAATATTCCATATAGAACTGCCAAAGAAACATATCAAAAAAATGAATTCAGCAAAGCAATCAAACAATTTGATGAATCGATTGAAAAAGAGGGAAATCCTGCTCTGAAAGTAAATGCGAAACATCTGCGTTCAAATTGCTATTATGAATTAGGAAAGCAGGAAATGGAAAATGAAAATTATAACTTTGCTGCCGATTTACTCTTTTTCGCTAATTCAAATAAAGCCGACTCGCTTTTGGATAATTGTTATTATCATCTCGCACAAAATTATTTCGCAATTGACGATTATTCCCAAACTTACAAATATCTAAATTTTATTTGTGACAATTTTGAAAATTCAGAATTGATGGCAAATGTTTTGTCAGATAAAATAAAAATCGAATTTGAAATTCAGAATAATCCGAAAAAATCGTATCAAACTTATCAGCTTCTACAAAATAATTTTCCTCAAACTAAAGCATTTGAAACTTCAAAAAATATCGTAAATAAATTTATTCCAAATTTCGTGCAAAATGCAAGAGAAAATTGGCATAATAATAAGGTTGAACTTGCGCTGAAAGAGTTGTTTCATCTTCACAAATTTCCAGCTGATTTTGAAGAAAAAATTGAACTTTTGATTGGGGAAATTCATTTCTCACAAGCCAAAAATCAGATTGAAAATAATAAACTTGAAATTGCAGTTGAAAATTTACGAAAAGCAGAAAAATTCAATCCAAAATTATCAGAACAAATCGCAGGAAAATTCAATCAAATTTGTAATATTCATATAAATATTGGCGATGAGTTTTTTTCGCAAAGAAAAACTGACGAAGCAATTGAATCTTATGAAAACGCTTTGAATGTTAGCACAAATTTTGATATTGCAATACAAAAAATAAATAAGACAAAAGAGTTGGCGAAAAATATTGAAGAAGCAAATAAACTTATTTTACAAGCCGATAAATTTTTTGATAATAAAGAATATTTGCGAGCGAAAGAAATTTATACAAAAGCATATCAAATTGACCCAATTGATACTATTCAAGAAAAAATTAATAATGCCATTAGTTGGCATAGAATCACTACTGAACCAGAAAAATACGCGCTTGATATAATCAAAAATTTTGAAAATGGCATAATCCCATTAAAAATTTCTAAACTCGAAGATGAATTGTATAAGAAATTTTCTAGGAAACAGATTAAAATTTCTGGATGGCAAACATTTCGATCTCCAAAATTTAATAGCTATGAAGTTCGTTACTCCATCATAACGCCAGAAAAAAGCTATTTTTTCCTTTGGGTTGTAAAACTCGAAAGTGAACAAATAATTCCATTAAATAAAACGACTGAAAATTTACTATAATGAAATTTTTTAAGATGATTTTTACGGTAATTCTGATTGGAATTTTCTCTCTAATTTTAGCTCAAAATCAGAATAATATTTTTCAGGATAGTAAAATTGATTCAACTAAAAATGTGCTGGATTCTGTGAAATTTCATATCAAAAAAATTATTCCTGTTGAAAATAAATACGAATGGAATTCCATTTCCGAATGGAGAAATGCAAGAAAAAAACTCGAGAAAGAATTTTTCATCTATCAGGAATATGAAGAGAAAAAACAAGATCATTTTGTAAATTGTATGACATCGTTTATAAGTCCTGGTTGGGGACATTTCAGAGCGAAGAGCAATACGAAAGGACAAATTTTATTGGGTTTACAGATAATTTTTGCCGGAAGTTCATACTATTTTTATGAAAATGCAATGGAGAAATATGACGATTATAAAAATGCAAATCCATTCATCGTTGGCGAAATGCAGCAATTGTATAACGATGCAAATATCTACTATCAGAATTCTCAAATTTTGTTTGGCCTTTGGGCAGTAGTTTGGGGATATACTGTCATTGACGCAATACAAGCAACTGAAAAATACAATCGGAATCTCTGGGAAGAGCTAAAAATCAAATATCAAGATGTTGAAATTTCGTTAAGTCCAAATGGAATTAAGATTGAATTTTAAGGAGAATTTTATGAAAAGAGAGGTCATTTTTTTTGCAACTGCATTGATAATTTCTATAATTATTGTTTCCTGCACTTTGGATAAAATGCCTTGGGATCCATCTGTTACGGGAGAAGATCCGCCAGATATTAATACACTTTATTTTGACGAAGACGAAGACACATTGCGTTGGGAAATTGCTGAAGGTGATTCTGCTGATGGATATTTTGTCTATACTGCATACAATTCTGATTTAAATTTTTATGAGCAAAGCGATACGACTTTTTTTGATGTTAGTAAAATCGACACACTGTTTGTTTGGTTTAATGTTTCTGCGTTTATTGAATACCAAAAGGCAGATGGTGAAATTATTAAAATAGAAGGTAATCGATACAAAGAAGCGATACAAAGAAGCAATTAAAAAAAACGTCATCTACTTAAAATATGCTGACCACATTGCAAATATTGTCACCACTAAATGACAAGCAAAAAGAAGCTGTTCATTACACTGAAGGGCCTGTGCTTGTGCTGGCTGGCGCTGGAAGCGGAAAGACAAGATGCATCGTGCATCGTATTGCTTATCTTATTTCTTGTAAAAAAGTAAATCCACAAAATATCCTCGCAGTAACTTTCACAAATAAAGCTGCAAACGAAATGAAAGAACGCCTGAAAAACTCCTTCAATATCTCGACATATTCATTATGGATTGGAACTTTTCACTCAATGTGTGCAAGAATTTTGCGAGCAGAATCTGACTCTTATTCAAAAATTCCATTCTCCTCAAATTTTACCATTTTTGATGCAAATGACCAGAACCGAATTATGAAAAATGTCATCAAAAAGATGAATATTTCTGACACAAATTTTCCACCAAAAAAAGTTCTGAATATCATCTCGCTTCAAAAAAATAATCTTGTCAATTACAAAAATTTCTCACCAAATGATAGCTCATATTATTCAAAAATAATTGGTCAAATATTCGAAAATTATCAGAAATATCTGCTTGAAAATAATGGTCTGGATTTTGACGATTTGCTTGCATATACTGTTTGGGTTTTCGAAAAATTCCCGGAAATTTTGAAAAAATATCAGGAAAAATTTAAATACCTTTTGATTGACGAATATCAAGATACAAATTTTGCGCAATATCAGATGACATATCTGCTTGCGAAATCTCACAAAAATATCTGCGTTGTTGGCGATGATGACCAGTCAATTTATGGTTGGCGTGGTGCGGATATCAGAAATATTCTCTCTTTTGAAAATGATTACAAGACGACAAAAATCGTTCGTATGACGCAAAATTATCGCTCGCCCGAACTTGTCCTTTCCGCTGCAAATGAACTGATTGCAAATAATGAATCACGCCACAAAAAAGAGCTTTGGACGGCAAAAGGAAAAGGAAAAAAAATCCAACTTTATGAAGTTCCAAATGGAAAATATGAAGCGATTTTCATCTCAAAAAAAATTAGAGAATTGATAAATAGCGGAAAAGCCGATTACAAAGAAATTACGATTTTCTATCGCACAAATGCACAATCGCGTGAATTTGAAACACAATTTCTGAAAGATAGAATAAATTATCAGATTGTTGGCGGCGTGAATTTTTATCAGCGAAAAGAGATAAAAGATATTCTGGCGTATCTCCGAATTCTCGCAAATCCAAGCGATAATGAAAGTTTGTTGCGAATTATCAACTTCCCGAAAAGAGGAATCGGAAAGGTTGCGCAAAGTAAACTGCTCGATTTTGCGTCTCATAAAAAAATCCATTTATATTCTGCTTTGCAAAAGATTGACAAAACAAGCAAATTTAGCAATTCTGCTCTAAAAAAAATGAAATCTTTTTATTCAATATTGAAAAAATTTAGTGTGAAATCTAAATCCGAGCCGATAAATAAATTGGTCAAAGAGATAGTTGCGGAATTAAATCTTCTTGATTTCTACAAAAATGAGGAATTGATAAAAGGTGAAACACGAGCTGATAATATAAAAGAATTTATTGCATCAACTGAAGATTTTGCTGAAAATTTTTTTGAAGAATTCTCGACTGAACCGAAACTTTCTGAATATCTGCAAAACATCTCGTTGATAACAGATATTGACCGCACCGATAAAGGCGATAATGTCGTTTCGCTAATGACTATGCACAACGCCAAAGGTTTGGAATTTCCGTATGTATTCATCGTCGGCGCTGAAGATGGTTTGATTCCGCACACAAATTCTATGGATAGTGTTTCTGAAATTGAGGAGGAACGGCGTTTGCTTTATGTGGCAATGACGAGAACAATTAAAGAGTTGACAATGTCTTACGCAAATTCGCGACGATTTTTCAATTCGTATATTTCAAATTTTCCATCAAGATTTCTTGACGAAATTAATGACAAACATTTCGAAAAATTTATTCTCACTTCAGAATTTAATAAACAATATTCTGGAGATTTATACAAAAGTCAGAAACGAAAAACGGATTGGAAAACTGCGCATAACAAATTCAAAGTTGGGCAACGAATTTCCCATTCTAAATTCGGACAAGGAATGATTTTGTCCATTCGTGGTAATGGCGATGATGCGAAACTCACAATCTCTTTTAATAATGGCGAACTGAAAAAAATCATTTCAAGTTTTGTGAAAAGTTTATGAAAAAATTATTATTGCTCATTATTATTTTTCTCGCTGCAAATCTTTCCGCAGAAAAATATGCTGGTGAGTTTCTTAATCTCGGAGTTGGCGTTAAAGCTAAAAGTTTGGGAAATTCATTTGTGGCAATTGCAGATGATCCAACGGCGATTTTCTGGAATTCCGCTGGAATGCAAAACTCACCAAATATCCGCATTGACATTATGCATTCGGAAGAATTTGCTGGAAATCTCAAATACGATACTTTCGGACTCATTTATCCTTTGGGAGAGAAAAATCGTCTCGGTTTCTTGCTTACACGAATCGGAATTTCTGGAATTCCTATCACCGAATTGCCATATCCAGATTTGGCTCCTTCAGATACAAATCAACCTTATGTCGAAAAATATGTAAGCAATGCAGATTATACTGGCTATTTCGCTCTCTCTTCAAAAATCTCATCAAAACTATCTTTTGGAATCTCAAGTAAAATAATTTACAAAGATATTGGAGTTATCTCAGCATCCGGACTTGGATTGGATTTTGGAATTTTATATCAGCCAAAAAAAAATATAAAATTTGGAATAAATTTACGCGATTATTTTGGAACAGTTATTAACTGGAAAAGCGATGAATACAATGATTCTTATATTGAAATGGTCAACCCAAATATTCTCGTCGGAATGGGATTTGATTTTCTTTTTCCGATTATTAAAACACCTGCAACTTTCTCGCTCCAATCTGACATATTTTTTGAAGATAGAAATTTTGCAGCTCAAATGCATTACAAAAAAATAAGCTTCGATTTCCATTCTGGATTAGAGATAAAATTTGCTGAATTTTTATCTGTCTGTTGTGGTATTGACAGGAAAAATCCGACTGCAGGAATTTCACTAAATTACAAAAATTTTTCGCTTAACTACGCATTTCACACTCACGGCGAATTAAAAAATACCCATCGTATCTCTCTGGGAATAAGCAAGATACGACTGAAGCGAAAAAAATCTTCATAAAAACTTGACAAACTTTTATCAGAGCATAGATTTTTGCACAAATGATTTTTTCCATTTTCCATTTTCTATTTTCTATTTTCTATTTTCCATTTTCCATTTTCCATTTTCTTCATTTTCTTCATTCGTTCCTGATTTTAATGGAACACGAGTTATGGAATTTAAATCCGTTCATTTATTTGATAGGCAGAAAGATTTTTATTATGTTAACTTAATTAATTAAGCGAAAAAAAATTAAAAAAAACAAAGGAGAAAAAATGAAAAAGATTGTTTTGATATTTGTTGGTATGTTATTAATAAGTTCATTGGCATTTGGCAATGAAGTGAGTATTAACTTTGGTGATTTAATGGGCGATTATGCCGCTTGGACACCACGATATGTTGGACTGGATTGGGCTGGCGATGACTATTGTGTAGATTTTGATCTGACTGACCTGATAGATGGCAATGAGTTACACATTAACGAAGCATGGAAAAAACTTCCTCTTGGCGATTTCGCAAATCTTTCTGTTGGTGTGATTCCTTATGCATTCGGTAAATTCCCATATAAACCATCTGAAAACTTGGGTATTACTCAAATGAGTTGGTTTGGTTCTGCATTGATGATGAAATTTGACGGTGATTTCTCCGGCTTGGGCTGGACATTCTATTATGCTGATAATATGTTGTTAGAAACTTATCCAGACGATTATGAAGATATTGGTTTTCGTTTCACCTATGCAGTTGCTGACTTTGACCTTGGCTTTTCATACAAAATGAACTTCTTTGGCGAAGATGACCCTCTTCCAACAAACGACTGGGAATTTGACCTTGAATATACTCTTATGGAAAAAATAGATTTAGATTTCCAACTTTATAATATTGGTGATGATGATGAGGACGAAATGGATTACGAAGCACTTCTCTCTTATGCACCAGGATTTGATTTTCCGTTACTTGGCAAAGCTATTCCTTATTTCGGATATTTTACACGAGGCGATGCAGAAGAAAACAATATGGCTCTCGGATTTAACTTCGCACCAAATGATGAGACATTCATCAAATTGGAATACTTAATGGATTCTGGTAAAGATGATGCAGGAAATGCTATTGATGCTGAACTTAATTTCCAAGTTGGTTTTACATTCTAATTAAAAATTCATAAATATGTCCCGCTGTTTACAAAATGGCGGGACTTTTTTTTATTGACTAACTTTTCATAACTTCACAATCAAAGGAAAAAATATTGGAGATATTAAATGCAAAAGATTAGCCGCGAACAAACACGAACTTAAAACTAATTTTCTTATTATTGCAGATTTTCACAATTGTCTGCCTACTGACGGAAATGTTCACCAATTTTATCTTTTTGTCCGTCTTCCTTCTCCGCTTTCCGTATTCCATCCTCCATATTGCTGTTGTCATTATTCGTGATAATTCGTGTCAATTAGTGGCAAAATCTTTTAGGAGAAAAAGATGCAAAAATATCGTATTCTTGTAATCAATCCTGGCTCAACTTCCACGAAAATTGCTCTGTTTGAAAATGCGAATGAGATATTTAAGAAGAGTTTGCAGCATAATTCTGAAGAACTTTCAAAATTTAGCAGCATAATTAATCAGTTTGAATTCAGAAAAAAAATCGTTGAGCAATCTTTAATAGAAAATGACATTCCTATTTCATCAATCGATGTTGTTATCGGAAGAGGCGGCTTGGTAAGACCGGTGAAAAGTGGAATTTACAAAATAAATAAAAAAATGCTTGCAGACCTGAAAGATGAGACAATTTGGGGAAGAACTCACGCTTCGAATTTGGGCGCTTACATTGCCAAATCAATCGGCGATGAAATCGGAGTGCAGTCATTCATCGTGGATCCAGTTCCAGTTGATGAAATGGATGACATTGCCAGAATTTCAGGTGTGCCAGAAATCGAAAGGCAAAGCTTATTTCACGCATTGAACATAAAATCTATTGCGAAAAAGACAGCAGAGAAAATTAGAAAACCGGTTGAAGAATGCAATTTCATCGCTGCACATCTTGGTGGCGGAATTACAATTGCCGCTCTGAAAAATGGGAAAGCAATTGATGTGAACAATGCGATGCTCGGAATGGGACCATTCTCCCTGCAAAGAGCTGGAGCACTTCCGCTAAATGGTCTAATCAATTTGTGCTATTCTGGAAAATATACAAAAGCAAAATTGGAGAAAAAACTCGTAAAAAAAAGCGGACTTCTCGCTTATCTTGGAACTGATAATGGAGAGAAAATAGAGAAAGAAATCAAAAACGGAAATAAAAAATTTGAGGAGATTTATTCTGCGATGGCATATCAGATTTCCAAAGAGATTGGCGCATATGCAACAATTTTGAAAGGCGATGTGGATGCTATTTTCCTGACTGGCGGATTAGCTTATGGCAAGTATCTTACAAAATGGATAAAAGAACGGACGAGTTTCATCGCACCGATTTTTGTCTTTCCTGGCGAAGGTGAGATGCAAGCAATGGCAGAAGCCGGGATGAGAATTTTGATTGGCAAAGAAAACGCGAAAGAGTATGAATAAAATATCAAAATCCAAATATCAAATACCAAAAAAAATTCAAATGTCAAATGAAAAAATTACTACTTTTATCAATAATTATTTTCATTTTCTGTAATCTTTTTGCAGAAGCCGAATGGACCATTCTCGTTTATATCGCTGCGGATAATTCTCTTTTTAATGCAGCTTTTGACGATATGAATGAGATGGAATCCGTTACATACAATGATTCGGTGAAAATAATTGTTCAGGTTGACCCGAAAGAAGATATGTCCTCTGATTTTGATTTCTCAGAAGCAAGAAGATATTTTATTACTTATGATAATGACGAAGAGCAGATAAATTCTGACCTTTTAGCAAATCTTGGAGAGATAAATTCTGCAGACCCAAATGAGGTATCAGAATTTGCAAATTGGGGATTTTCCGCTTTTCCATCTAAAAAAAGAATGCTCATTCTTTGGGATCACGGCGATGGCTGGAGACGAGATGGTGAACTAACAAAAGCTATCTGCTCAGATACGGATTCTGGCGACAATATCAGTGTTGCCGATGGTGAGCTTCGCCAGGCAATTTCAAATATAAATTATCATCTTGATATACTTGCATTTGATGCTTGTCTTATGCAGATGCCAGAGGTGATTGGCGAGATTTATGAGTATTGCGATTTTGTGATTGGGTCAGAGGAAGAAGTTCCTTGGGATGGATTTCCTTATGGTCATTTTATCGGTTATTATTCAGATGGTATTTTAAATTATCTTGTTGAGAATCCAACTTGTACTGCGGAAGAATTCTCAAATGAAATTGTTGCCAGATATATAGATTCATATCTTGGTGGCGGCTCTCAATATTATGCCAACAATATTTCGCTTTCTTCAATAAAAACTGGATATTTTGATGAATTTCAGAATAAATTATTTGCCTTCACTTCAGAATATTCTGACACACTTTTGAATTACATTTATGAAAATGTGCGAGAAAATTCTCAAGTTTTCTATAATTCAAATATTGATGTTTATCAATTTTTCAGTCAGCTTGCTTTTTATTCAGAATTTCAAGAAGTTGCCGATGAAATTTTATCTGTTATGGATTCTTTAACTGTAAATTCTCTTGCGGTTTACGATAATGAAGTTGTGGCAGATATTGGTAGAATGTCTATTTATTTTCCAGAAACTTATAGCGGCTTTGAAGATAATTATAAAGATTATATCAAACTCAATTTTGTTCAGAAAACAAGATGGGATAAATTCTTAAATTCCTATTTTTACATTCTTCCAGAAAATCCTGTTTTTAAGTTTGCACCTAATCCTTACATTGTTTCAAAATTTGAAAGTGGAAAATTTATTATTACATTAAATACTATATCGAATGGGGAAATATTTATTTACAACTTTGCTGGCGAACTTGTGAAAAAATTTAAAATTTTTGGAAGTGATTTTCAAACAATAGAAAAAGAAATTTATCCAAACGATTTGGCTTCAGGAATCTACTTTTGTTTGCTAAAAACAGGCAACAGAACTGAGTTACTAAAAATTGCAATAATACGATAGAATTTCATGTGAATAACTTGTGGATAAATTGGGTGAAGTTTACACAATTTCTTGTAACTTGCATTATATTCGCTAATTATAGAAATCATTTGATTTTTCTCAAAAGTGAATAACTTAGTTTTTAGAACTTCAATTATATTAGCAAATTAGAGAAAAAAGTGTCATTTGGAAATATTTTTTTTGAGTAATTTTTTTTGTAAAATTTTGGGATTATTTGAACTTTTCTTCACCGCCAAAATCACGACATAATTTTAAAGTTTGCAAATTTTCTTTATCATCCGCCAGCTGGCGGATATTTTTTGTCAGCAATCTGCAAATCAATTTTCCGATTCCCGGACCGAGCATAAATCCTTGACCGCACATTCCAACG
>JACKQG010002418.1_pt1 | contig 24432 bp, 21 predicted proteins | sample 8237621 | NCBI WGS metagenome assembly JACKQG01 (sample SAMN15677084, study PRJNA649215) | marine metagenome | biome: marine; feature: Black Sea; material: saline water; isolation source: suspended particulate matter (SPM) from the Black Sea western gyre | collected 2013-06-09/2013-06-10 | depth... | reverse complement strand
AGAAATACAGCGGTCATAACTCTTGTATAAACAAAGGGTTACAAAAGATAAGTTTTTTGAATTTTTTTCGTTAATATCCGTTTTTTTGCGGAAAATTCCTGCAAAAATCGAACGATTCTATCGTTTGTTGCACGTTTTTCTCTACCGAATCAGCATCTGTTGTCGCATCAATCACGGTATATCGCTCTGGCCACCGCTCAGCTTGTGCCAAAAACCCCTCTCGCACCTTTCTATGGAACTCTCGGCCCTTTAACTCCATTCGATCAAGGAGTGGATTCAGCCTTCGAGCAGCAACAGAATCGTCCACATCAAGAATCATTGTCAAATCAGGCCACGCCCCAGCCACTGCAACCTCTGCTACTGCTTGAATCCATTCGACCTCAAGCCCTCCTGCGGTTCCCTGATAGGCCAATGTAGCACTGACAAATCGGTCTGCAACCACCAATTCACCCCTTTCGAGCGCTGGTTTGATCTCCCGTTCAACCAATTGCGATCGGCTGGCCATATAAAGAAGCATTTCACAGCCAAGGGTCATCTCTGCATTGATTGGATCGAGCAAAATCGTACGAATTTGCTCTCCAATTGACGTTCCGCCTGGTTCTCTTACTTCACGAACAACTAAACCTGCTTCTCGGGCGCGCTTTACAAACCTTGAAATTTGGGTTGATTTGCCCGATCCATCGGGTCCATCGAAGACAATAAAGCGTCCTGCTAATTTTGCGATCATGGTACTCATCTCCACCTGTCCACTATCGCGGATTTTGCTCCGTATTGCAAGCGATTTTACATACGATGTGCAACATGTTCGTTGAACTTCAAAAAGATGGATCAAAAACAAATCGATTTTCCGTCAACCTTGTTGAGCGACCATCAAAAGTTACCCTAGAACCGAGCGGCGATCAGTTATTTTTACATTGGGATGCGACCGTCGATGATTCCGATCGGTTGCGCCGCTGCATTATTTGTTCAGGTGATTTGTATCGAGAACGAGCGTTTCCACAAATCACCGGCGTTGTCATTGTGCTTGCTTTTGCGGGCGCTGTTGCTGGAATTGCTGGTTTTTTAACGACGTGGGTTATGTTCTCAGCTATGATTTTTGTTCTACTTCTTGACGTTGCGGTTTTGATTTTCAACAAACCGCGCCTTGTCTGTTATGCGTGTGGTGCAAAATTCAAAGAAACTCCAGTTTCGCCACATTTTCATCCCTGGGATCAACACCACGCGGATCAAATTACGCGCTCGAAAAGTTAAGCGATCCACATTCCGATTTCAGATCCAAGCCAAAGTAAAACAACGCCTACCGTGCAACTTGTTACGAACAGAATCACTTCCCGAATTGTCATCAAAAACAATCCGAGTATCGTCACAAAACAAACAATATATTGGGCTGCGATAACAAGCAAAAAGCGCACAGGTCCGTGCGGTATTTGCACAACGCGAACTGCTTCGATCAGCGCAATAACCGCCAAACACCGTACGGCCGCAAGTAATACATTTCCAAGGTGGCGACGGACCCGCCAGCAATTGATTCTCAGTGCAGCAAGAAGCAACACAGAAAACATAATCAAGCGAACCAACTCTCTACCCGACTCCTTCAGTCCAGTTGAGAATGTAACATCTCCGACATCACCGTAGAGCCCCGTTGATCCTGCAAAAATACCAGAAAGAACAACACCCACACCAACCGTTGCGAGAACAACTGGCAACCAAATGCCCCCTCTGCCATTTGTAGAAACAACTTTGTTTGTGTGTAATGTGTTTTGTTCTTGCGTCATAGTATTGGCTCAACAAAGTACAGTATATAGATGTCACATAAACTTATTTGTTCCGTTCTCTTTCTTTTCATCACCGTTTCTAGTTCTTGGGCAGATATACTCACGCTTTCAAACGGTGAAACACTTGATGTATCGATTGTTGATAGAACAAGTAAATCTGTTCATGTTATCCACCCAATCTTAGGCGAACTGCACATTGCCACTGAGAACATTCAATCAATAGAAGAGTCAGCCACCCGCGGGGTTGTAGGTTCACCCAAAGAAGAAGGTGCACCCGAACTCCAAAATGATGAACCCGCATGGAACCAAACAATCAAACTTGGTGCAGGGTATCAAACTGGACAAACGAATAATGTCGATCTCAGCACTTCCTACCACGCCGACAAAACGGTGAATGAGCACGAAACTGTGTTTGACCTCAGTTATCGATTTGCAAAAACCGATAGCACAAGAAACGCCAACCGTTTTTCAGGTGCTTGGGGAAACAAATGGTTTCAGTCTGATTCAAAATGGGATTTCTTCACGAATGTACAGTTTGATTGGGCTGAATTCCAGTCGTGGGATCAAAGAATCCTTGGCGACTTGGGTGTGGGGTATGAAATATACAACTTAGAAAACGAAAAAGAAACAATCAAGTTAACTAGTCGGTTTGGTAGTGGCATAAGAAAAGAATTTCAATCTGAAAATGACAGTGTCATTCCAGAAGGTTTGCTTGGGCTTGCGCTTGATTGGAGATTGCAAAACGATCAGACGCTTATTGCGGATACGACGTGGTTTCCAGATTTCGAAAATTTTTCTAATTATCGAATTGTTACAAAAGCATCATGGAATATTAAAATTGACAAAGCAAACAATCTAGATTTTTCCATCGGTGTACATCACGAGTACGATTCGGTCGTCGATGTTGATGTGAACAATACATATCTACATTTGACTGCTGGAATTTCATACTCGTTTTAATCTCTACTTGCCACGCATTTGCTGAATCACTCTCCAAACACCAAGCGTTCCTGCAAACACATACCCGGCCAATCCTAGATACCCCCGAGTGTCCATCGCTTCTGCCTTGTTTGCTAGCACCATAATTGATGAACCCACAATCAACGCAGAAATAATCATCGCCCAACTAATGTTTTTCGATGTGCGATCGACGGCATCTGTCATGTGTTCAATTGAATCCACGTCGATATTAAGACGCACCTTGTTGCGACGAATGCGATCTAAAATTCGTGTCGCATCATCTGGAAGGCGTTCAGCAAGTTGCGCCCAAAGTTGTGCTGAAGCGAGGCTTCGCTCTTTTATCGCACCAAAACCATACTGTGACTTCACGAGCTTTTCAATCGTAGGTTTAGCGTGATCAATCAAGTTGAAAGTTGGAGAAAGTTGTTTTCCAACACCTTCAATCGTGATCAGTGCTTTGATCATCAAGATCAGATCACCTGGGCACTTTACGTTGTGCTTTCGCAATCCTTCTAAAAACGCTGTGAGCATACTTCCCATATCAACATCTGCAAACGAACCTTGTGTGAATCGTTCAATAAAATCCTGCAAATCTTTTCGTAACAACTTTTCATCAAGATCATCGGGGGACACATCACCGAGACGCAAAAATGATCGAGTCACAAGATCAATGTTTTTCTCAGCAACACCGTAGAGTAACATTGCTAAATCCTTGCGCATCGATTCCTCGACGCGACCGGTCATTCCACAATCTATAAAACACAGTTTTTCGTTGTCTAAAACAAAAATATTTCCTGGGTGAGGATCGGCGTGAAAAAATCCAACTTCGAGCGTTTGCTTGACAACAGCATGCGCTCCATTGGCGACAATTTTATCTCGTTGATCTTGGGTAAAACTAGCTTCTTTCCACTTTGTTAACTCAACTCCGTGAATTTCTTCAATTGCAAGAATACGATGCGTAGAAAGTTCGGTATACACTTCTGGAAAAGTCGCAGCTTCATCTGCCGTTGATGCTTTTAACATCTTCGTACTGTTCGCTTCGTGCCGTAGATCTAACTCGTGTTCTAGCGCTTCAGCAAACGTGTCGATCACTTCTTTGGGATCGAAACCAAGTTTCGCGCCATGGCGATTGAGTAAAGTCGCAAGTGCTTCAAGAACTTGTAAGTCTGAGCGAACAGTTTTTTCTATTTGTGGTCGCAAAATTTTTAGAACAACATGTTTCCCAGTTGGTGTTATTGCCCTGTGTACTTGCGCAATCGACCCATCACCTATCGGTGTTTCTTCAATTGATGCAAACTTGGATTCCAAATCACCGGCATACTCAAGTTCTAGTTCTTTTTTTACTTCTTCCCATGGAACCACTGGGCAACTGTCTTGTAGATGTGTTAATTCTTCTGACCATTCAGGGGGGATAAGATCTGGTCGCATGCTCAACACTTGCCCTAGTTTCATAAAAGTCGGTCCAAGCGCCTCAAGCGCGAGCCTGAATCTCACTTGTGGAAGCGTGTTTTCAATCGCTTGATCTGGTTTCATGCGACCTAGGAAATCGCCTAGTTTTGTGCCTCGGAGAGCCTCCCCAAAGCCAAAACGAGCCGCAATAGAGACGATTTCCTTCATTCTGGGCAGATTTCGGATAATTTGACTAGTTGGCATAGGGGTTGGTTCTTTCAATAATGTGGGAGTCAAAGAATGTGAATGGTACCAATTAAAAAAAAATTTAAGTATTCGCTTCACAAATCTCATTCATGGTGCATAGTAGGGGTATGGAATATCCTTCCAGCCAACATGAACGCCTCGCTAAGTTGTTTGCACCACGCAAGCATAGGGCTATCGCTCACACAGAGGTTTCTGTTGGTAAAAGGATAATGAATTGCTGGCAATTCATTTGTACGGGAAACGTGTCGAAGGCTATGACGGAGTTTTCACTCGCCATCGGCACTACATATAACACCATCGTCAATCCCAAAGCGGGAGCACGTCAAAAACGATAGTCAACAATGACAATCAAACCTGACAAGCCCCGCCCCAAAAAAGGCGGGTTTTTTAATACTCAGAGAAAGAATAAAATGGACATTCCAAGCAACAACTCACACAAAATAGAAAACGATCGACAAGATCTCATTGCATTCGTTCGCCCAATTCGAATTTCGCTTGTTGAAAACAGTGAAGGATGGAACATCACAATCTCATCACTCGAACCCGGCGATGCAATGATGGCGCTTACAAAAGAAGATTCTTTCGAACAGTCCACGATTTTGTGTGGAGCGGGTGCGACAAACTGGGTTGCTTGTGTTGATGGTCCCATCGAATTGGGTGATGCAAATGCAATTATCGCTTCCATTTCTTCAAGCAATTCTCCACTTGAGGCTGAATGCAGAATGCACTCGATGATCGCTTCGGTTTCACAAGGTGGTATTTCCGCGCATGTTCGAAAATACGACGATGCACTCGCGCTCGTTTCTGAATCATTCCGTCAATACGCAAGTAATCTTTTGAACTGCAACGCATCCTCTCCTGACCTTGGTCTTATGGCCACGTTGTTTGAACGAGGTGACGACATTTCAGTTCGTCCAATTGAGTCTGAAGTATTTTCAACTTTCTTAGACGTCGGTGTTTCATCCTCTCCTGAATGTGCTGCTGATCAAGCGTTGATCTACGACATTCACTCTGACTCTTGGCACGGCGAATAGTTCCGCCTGCAACATCTATTAAACAAACTCTTCATTGAAAGGAATATAAAAACTCACCGGGGGTGAGTTTTTTTTTATTGGCACGAGCCCCAGTCGCCAACGACTTGCAAAACGTCAGAAACATCAACAACAAGATCGCCATCAACATCGCCTTGGCACCCCGGACAGCAATTACCTGTTGGTGACCAACTGTCAATCACTGCCAACAAATCCGTCACGGAAACAAAACCGTCACCGTTAATGTCGCTGTTACAAGAAACAACTTGTTGTGATGGTTGAAAATCAAGCACGATCGGAAGGTGGTCGCTTGTTACAGTTTGTAGTGTGTCTGTACTATTGATCCCAAGTGCATTCAGGTCAGATGGGGACATTGTGTTGCTGTTCAACACAAAGTTGTTTGCAATATTCATCACACTTTCCGTCACCATAAACCGGTCGAGCCGGCTCGGGTCATACCAATCGCTTCCTTGCCACGTGTAATCATCACCACTACTTGGATCAACGGGAGCAACGTCTAACAGGTCACTGTTATCCCAATCACCCTTTACGTCTGAGCAATATGTTGTTTCTTCAATTATATCACCCGTGATCAACGTAAGTTCAGGCTGCGGTCCACCTACCAAGTTCATGTCACCAGTCAAAATCATTGGTGTTCCCCACGGCAAATCAATGTTCCGCCCTTGTAATCTTGCATCGCCCATCCATGTTGCGATGGCATCTGCACTTTTTTGTCGCTTCTCATTATCGCCTGGATAATCACAACATTTAAAATGCACGCCAAGAATATACACATCAGTTTCAAACAAGTTGTTTGGTAAATCAACAAGGCACATCGTCACGCCACGAGTTGAACTTTCTGGAATAGTGTCCTGCACTTGCATTGACATGGGGTAATGCGAAGCAACGATCGTTTGAACCCCCGCACTGATTCCAACATGCACTTCCCAACTATTTTGTGGTAAATGATAGTCGAGCCAATTCGCAAATTCACTCGCATCGTCATAACTTCCCGTTACTTCTTGGAAAACCACAACGTCAGGATCAATTGCGGAGATAATGCGCGAGAAACCGTTCTGAGAAAGTGATTGAGGGTCCAAATCACCATGAAGGTTGTAAGATAAAACCCGCACATCGGTAGGGCTCCAGCGATCATAATCCGTTCCACCGCGACCTTGCGCATAAACAGCCGTCGAGCCAGCCACTACAACCGAAAATGTCGCACAATAGATAATATTTTTGTCCATGACCTGAGTGTATCCTTTCCGCTGAGTAAGTCAAGATTTAATCAGTAGAGATGCAGTTTTATCAATATAATACATCTTCTTTTATTTTAAACGGAGATTGTTATGGACAAACAAAACGCTGAAAACGCATGTCACGACCGGTATTCGCCCGCAGCAACCAAGGTTGAACCTGCGCTCTGCTGTCCTGTAGATTATGACCAAAAGTGGCTCAAAGCAATTCCGCAGGAAGTAATCGACTGCGATTACGGATGCGGAGATCCAAGCAAGTATGTTCGCGAAGGCGAGACTGTGCTTGATCTTGGCTCTGGAGCGGGGAAAATTTGTTTCATTGCAAGCCAAGTCGTTGGGGAAAATGGGAGGGTCATTGGTGTTGACATGAACGATGAAATGCTTACTGTTGCAAATAAGTTTGCGCCGGTTGTCGCAGAAACTATTGGATTTGCAAATGTTTCGTTTCACAAAGGGAACATTGTTGACATGAAAAATGTTGTTGAAGACAACTCGATTGATGTTGTTGTTTCAAACTGCGTATTGAACCTTGTTTCAAATGTAGAAAAACCCAGGCTGTTTGAAGAACTTTTTCGTGTTGTTAATTTTGGGGGCCGCGCTGTTATTTCTGACATTGTTTCAAACGCTGATGTTCCTAGTGAGATGCAAGAAGACGATTATCTTTGGAGCGGTTGTATTTCTGGTGCAATGAAAGACGACGCGTTCGTACAAGCGTTCGCAGATGCGGGATTCGAAGAAATTTCAGTTGTTAAGCACGAAACCGATCCATGGCAAACCGTAAACGGCATTGAGTTTCGATCCATGACTGTTGTCGCCTGCAAGGCTGATGCCGATGGTAATACCGATGCTGGTCCAACACCAGAATCAAACGATGATGGGTGTTGTTGTTCGGGTACAGATTGCTGTTAGCGTGTCACGTTGATCAACTGATCAACCCCCACACCCATTTGCACAGTTGTTGAACCGTCTGGCCACGTGATAATCAATTCGTCGACAATCTCTGAATCACCAAGACCAAATTGCACATCAATTTGGTGCTGTGATAGATAACTACCGTCCACACCAACTTGTTTTGTACGAATTACATCACCTGTTTTTACAGAAACTGTTGCGCCAATTGCAAATCTGTTTTTATCTGATTGCGACAAATGAACGCGTAGCCAGTGGCCGTTTGTATTGGATATGTTTTCAAGCAACATCACACCCTCGCCAAATTTTAAAACTGCAATGTCAACATCGCCATCATTGTCATAATCTGCATGCGCACCACCTCTCCCAACAAATGGGGTGGCAAGTGCTTTGCACGATTCACTTCCAATTTCAAAAAAACCTTCGGCCTTCACTTGTCTAAACAATTGCATTTCTTGTTTTTGTAATTGCGTGACGTTGTTTTCTTCTTCAAGCGTGTGACCATTGACAACCCATAAGTCGAGCAAACCATCGTTGTCTAAATCAACAAGCCCAGTTGCCCAGCCCACCATGTGCAGTGAAATTTGCCCAAGCCCATGATCTTCTGCAGTGTCCATAAAGGAAACCCGCGATTGATCGCCCCACTCACCAAGCATGTTTTCATACAACGCGTTTTCTTGAGCAACCCAGTGCGTCACAAGCAAATCATCGTCTCCATCGCTATCAACATCTCCAACTGCGAGCCCCATTGCACCGCGGTAATCTGCTGCAAGTGAAACTGCACCGATGTCTGTAAATGTTCCATCACCGTTATTTCGATACACACCGTTTTTAGAAACGTCATTGGCGACATATAAATCTAAATCACCATCGCCCTCAAAATCAAACCATGTTGCACCGAGAGATCGCCCATCTTTGTCTTCTACACCTACGTCCTTCGCGACATCTGTAAAAGTTCCATCACCATTATTCCTAAAAAGCGAGTTTGCTTGTGCGTTGTACGAAGACGGATTCAGCGTAAAGGGAACCTCTGCGCCGTACTGCCTTCGAGCAGCGCTTTTATCTGATTCTTGATAGATAAAATCAACATAGTTTGTGACGTACACATCAAGATCACCGTCTGCGTCATAGTCACCCCAAGTTGCACCTGCAGAAAAACGGTTGTCGTTAATTCCACTCTTAGAAGACACGTCTGAAAATGTTCCATTATTGTTTTGATACAACACGTTCTCACCATACGCGGTGATGTATAAATCCAAGTCGCCATCATTGTCGTAATCAGCCCATGTTGGCGCCATCCCAAACACTGGATGATCTACTCCGGCTGCGGTTGCAACGTTTTGAAATGTTCCGTTGCCATCATTGTTGAACAATGCATTTTTTCCGTGAGGTAATCCTGCAACTATGTCTCCAGAAAAATTGACAACAAACAAATCGTCATCTCCGTCACCATCATAATCTCCCCACGCGAGTCCGCTGCCCATGTCTTCTGGTAACAACGATTTTCGTACTGAAGAAAAGTGTGGAAACGCCAAACTTTTAGAATTGAAACGAAACGTAACTATTTCTGGATCAACAGTTCGTTCCAACACACTTGTTAAACCACTGACAGTTCCATCGGTGTTCCGAGCCATCGGGTCAATTCGAGAGTTTTTCCAGACAAATAATGCTGCAATTGCAACCGCAATCGCAATTGTAACCACACTCCACCGCACCATAAGTTGATGTCGTTTGTTAAAACGCTTTTTACTCATTCATTTTCCACTGCAATGGTCGCAAACGTTTCCGAAACCTTAAAGATTGGTGAACGAACATCTGATTCGGTTCCGTATACACGATCAAGAAATGCGGGGTTTGCTTTTCGGTACCAAAGCGTTGCACGAACAGTAAGTTCGTCATCACCAGCTGCTTCAAAAGCAAAATCGTCAGAACGATTTCCTGGCGTTGATTCGCGAGCATTGTCGGTAATTCTTCCGCGGGCCATTGATGGGCATTGCAATGTTTCTTCAAACGTATCGGTCACTCCCGGATACATCGACCGCTTATAACTTGCGCCAACCAAATCCCAAAGATTGTGTCGATCAATTAATTCACCCTTGCGATCAAAACCATCTGCTTTAAAAATCACTTGTGAATCTGTAATCTCATCAGTCTCAGAATCAACATTTCCTGTTCTATACACGACGTTACCTTTGGAATCGGTGACTTCAAGTTCCACCCAACTTTCAATCATGTCGAGGGGACCTGTTGGATAATCGTGACCAGTTTTATTGTTTGTGAGAAGCACCCGCAAATCAACCTGCGAACCAGACTTCACACTTTCGGGTGCGATAATATCCATTCGAACCACAGGACCGACCGTCCATTTGTCCGCAATCTCGGGGATTTCTATCTCACCCCGCATCCACTTCTCAATGAACTCGGTGTGAATGTCAGCAAACTCGAGGTTTTGCAATTGTGGAATGTATTGGTTCGCTCCAAGTGTTCGGTGGCCACGATGTTTTCCATCATCGAGTGAACGGTTGTAGTCCGTCATGTCTCCGGCGGCGGGATCGTCTGAAGCAATTAGTGGCATATGACATTCTCGGCAGGAAAGTGTTTTTGGGTCTTGATCACCGTGGAACCACCGAGAGTTTTTCCAACTGTCGTATTGATTCTGTCCTTGCACCTTGCCGATGTCCGTATTCACTTCCTTGTCTAGATATTGCTTGTGACAGGCTGCACAAAACTCTGCGGTTTTATACAGTGGACGAGAATATGAAGAAACGTGATGTTTTGGATACGTACGAATCAAAAAGTCACTCACAAACTTTGCTGCATCGCCATCATCAAGTTCATACACGTAGCGTTCTTGTGGTTGCAGTGTGTAATCTGCATTGCCTTGTACATCGGTTTGCACGATGTTGTGGCAGACCAAACATGATGTCCCCTCGTCAATGCCAACATCAACGCCAACCGAATTGTTACTACTATTTTTTGCGCCTGCAAAGAGTGAAATCGGATCATGGCATCCACCGCAATACCGAGTGTGCTCTGGGGAGGTTTCAACCACCATCAGTGTCTGCACATCTTGGAACATTTTGTCGAGTGACGAATAGCGATGCGCACTTGGCAACCATTCCTCGTAAATTTGTGTGTGGCAACCACTTGTTCCACAGCGATCCGATCCAGAAAGAAGTTTGGGATCAATCGCGCCGTTGTGCTGCATCCAATCCGCTGCATCCTTAATAATTGCATCAATCTTCTTGTTCGCCTCTTCGTCAGTACCCGCCGCTTTCGCTGCAGTTCGAATGTGCGCAAACAATCCAACGGGTTCTTTTTTTGCTTCGTTGTATGCGATGTTAAACGTTTCGTGTTTTGATGGTTCGATTATTTCTAAAACTTCCTCGCGAACATCCTCTTGCCACTGTGTTGTGTCGGTTCTCGCCAAACTTGGTGCAAACGGTCGATCTTCGCCGTATTTCCAGTTGTATTCATCTGCAAATGCTGTGATAGTTGGTGGATCGGAATATAGCGTTGACCAAACCCAAGTTCCTGCAAGAAAAAAAGCGGTCACACCAACAGACCATCTGTAATATTGACCGCGGGCAGAAGCGAGTGTTTGTTTTGTTGCTTTCTTATTCACTTTTCGAATTACGATTGAAATGAGATGAATAATGATAAAGACGGCCATTGCAAAACCAGTCACAAGATGGACTGTATCCCACGTTGCGTGAATGACTGGTCCAACAATTCCTTGCCACGTTAAAACTACGCCACTTAAAAAACACGCAAGCAACAGCGCAACGGAAATGTAACCGAGAAGTTGATAGTGGCTGAGGTTCCCTTTACGCCGAACAGACCAGTGCCGAACGCAATACCAAATTACCGGAACGATCATTGCAATTCCAAGAATCGTGTGAAGTAAAACGTTAAATTGATTGAATGGTGAAAACGGCAGAAGCATGATCGCCAAACCTGTCACGGTTTCATAGAGCAACAACCCGCTTGTGATGCCAGTCAGTGCTGATCGCCATTCCGCAGGGGCGTCAATTCTTGTTGTCTGTTTTTCCTGCATAGATGTATAGAATCGGCTTTTTTGGATTCTTTTACAATACCTTTTTATCTTTTTATTGAATAAAAATACACCTATTCCACCCGAAAAAAGATTACCACCCACCAGAAGTTACCCACGCCTACCCCATACTTGAGCGATTAATTTTATTCGGGCGTATCTTTGCAGTGACGGGGTTGAATATTAAGTCTCCTGCATCGCCTTTGCAGTTTCTGCATCCGTTACATCGCTATGGCATGATGCTTTGCCTTCGGATGTCGTTGAGATGTTACCTTTGACTTTGTTTGCAAGTTTGTGCACTTCTTCTGGAGTTAACACGCCGCGTTGTTCAAGGATTTCTTTTTGTTCAATCGTAAGCGCAGCGCTTACTTTTGGTTTATCCCAAGCGTAATCGTCATCTTTGCCCGAAGCAAACTCTTGAATTTCTTTGCTGATGCGAACAGAGCACCAATCGTGACCGCACATCGCACAAAAATCGGTATCCACATCCATGTCTTCATCGTGCATTGCACGCGCAAAGTCTGGATCGAAACTTAAATCAAAATGTTTTTGCCAGTTGAGCGCAGCGCGTGCCTTGGTGAGTTCATCATCGTTGTCACGACTTCCCGGAATACCCAATGCAATATCAGCACTGTGCGCTGCAATTTTGTACGCGATGCACCCCTGCTTCACATCATCCTTCTTTGGCAATCCCAAATGCTCCTTGGGCGTGACGTAGCAAAGCATTGCCGCGCCGTGATACGCCGCAGCCGTCGCACCAATACAACTTGTAATGTGGTCGTAACCGGGGAACATATCCGTCACAAGTGGCCCGAGTACATAAAACGGTGCGCCGTGGCAAAGCGTTCGTTGCAACTTCATGTTGTATTCAATTTGGTCAAACGAAACGTGCCCAGGTCCTTCAACCATCACTTGCACACCTTTTGCCCATGCACGCTCTGTTAATTCGCCAAGTACTTCTAATTCGCGTATTTGTGCTTCGTCGGTTGCATCAGCAAGACCGCCGGGGCGCAAACCGTCGCCAAGTGAAAATGAAACATCGTACTGCCGCATTACATCACAAATATCATCGAAGCAATCGTACATTGGATTCTGTTTATTGTGATGGATCATCCACTTCGCAAGCAGTGAACCGCCGCGTGAAACAATACCGATCAAACGGTCTTTGATGTATGGAATGTGTTCATGCAACACGCCAGCGTGAATCGTAAAATAATCAACGCCTTGCTTCGCTTGATTTTCTAACTCATCCATGATCATTGTGTAGGACAAATCTTCGATTTTCTTATCTATGATCATCGAATAAATTGGAACGGTACCAATTGGAACAGTCGACCCACGAATTATTGCTTTACGACATTCATTCAAGTCTCCACCTGTTGAAAGATCCATGACGGTATCCGCGCCCCACTTCACCGACCAATGTAATTTTTCAAGTTCTTCTTCAATGCCAGAGGAAACTGGTGACGCGCCCATATTGGCGTTTACTTTTGTAAGTGAAGCTCGACCAATTGCCATTGGATCAAGGTCCATTGCAAGGTGGACTTTGTTTGCAGGAATAATTAATCGACCAGCAGCGATTTCTTCGCAGATTTGTTCTGCGGTTAAATGAGGTTCCCTTTGAGAAACGCGTTCCATTTCTGGTGTGATGGTGCCAAGTCGTGCATGTTCGAGCTGCGTTACTGGATTTGCGTTTGGGGAAGGGTTGAAATCGTGCGCTGTTTTTGTTGAAGGGGCGGGCATGCCGGGCGTGTCTGGTGAACTAAAAGTAGTAGGACCGCCAAGGCTCGATTCCAATGCAAAGCTGCACGGAGATGTCCCTTGACTTTGCGTTGATGGATTCGAAGCGCCATGAATTGGCATATTGTGAGCATTTTTGCCGACAGTTGTGTTTGTATCTTTCATACTTCGCATTGTACCGCCGCTACAATCACAATTACTATGGCAACTACTAGATTGATTGTTTTTCTTCTCGTTTGTTTTTCGGGGTTCGGGTGCGCTTCTTCCAACCGCGCTGAGACTGAACACATTCACCTCTTCACAACTGGACCAGTTTTACTTCACGTAGACGCCTATGCCGGTGACGTCATTTTGCATGAAGTCGAAGGTCATGTTGGCACTTCCGTAGAAATTAGGTGTACCGTTACAACACCGATGCATTTGACTCCTGCTTCAAGCCCGATTCAATGTCTTGCGCACATCGAACGCCACACGTATGGTGAAGAGGTCGTTGTCGAACTTGTTGATACTGAGCAGTTGTACCGCGAAAAACACGCGCAAATTACTGTCACCACAAGTGGATTTACAGGCGTACAAATTAAAACCACAAAAGGAAATATCGATATTGCCTGCGAAGCAATTCCACTCAGTATTCAAACAAATGATGGTGACGTGTACATTGCTATATCTAAACCAATGACAGAAAACATTGCAGTGACCAATAAGCGGGGAGATATTTATCTCAACATTCTTCCTGAATCAAACGGAGTGATTGATGCAACTGCGATACGAGGTGAATCTGTTTTAGATGCTAGAGCCGGGAACTCGACTCTGCTAAAGGGCACGACAAAAGAGCACCTCCTTGCCACATTCAACAAGGGTGAAAATACTATTTCATTGAATACAGTGGATGGAGATGTGTTCATGAAAATTACAGATAATCCTGAATATGGTTGGTCTTGGTCACTTGATGATTGGCTTCCTTTTTAATGAGCTCGCAACGAGTACTCCATGATCATTTTTTTCGGGAAGCAAAACGCAATGGGTACCGCAGCCGCGCAGCGTATAAATTGACTGAAATTGATGACAAGCGAAACATTTTACAAAAGAAAGATTTCGTATTAGATTTAGGTGCTGCGCCTGGGAGTTGGCTGCAAGTTGCATCGAAGCGCGTTGGTCCTCGGGGCAGAATTATTGGTGTTGATCTGCAAGAAATAAGTAATTTACAACTAGACAACGTCACCACGATACAAGAAGACGTGACCGAACTTTCTCTTGAGACGTTTGGTGATGAAATGTTTGATGTTGTGCTCAGTGATATGGCGCCGAGCACTACAGGAAACCGAACAATCGATCATCATGGTTCAGTTCGATTGTGTCACACCGCTTTGGATATTTCAGCCACACTGCTAAAACCGAGTGGAAACCTTGTCATGAAGGTTTTGGAAGGTGGTGCGTACAAAGAGTTGTTGGAGCGGTGCGAATCTTGTTTTTCCGTTGCGAAAGGATTCAAGCCAAAAGCATCGAGAGCGATCTCGACAGAAATGTTCATCGTGTGCACCGGTCGCCGCGAAGATATGCAGAAACCCATGGATGTCGCTCCGCCTCGCCCTAGTTCCGGCTGGTAGATAAACTAACCCTCGGTTAGTTTATTTACCCTAGGCATCAATATACGGATTTGGCACCGGCAGCAGTTGCTTGTTGCACAATACGTTCGGCAGTGCGAATTGCCATTGAGCCAGCTTCGGCGTCAATTTCTGGTGGTGAGCCATTGCGAACAGAGTTCAAAAAGTCGGTCGCCTGCAAAGTCAGTGCATCAGCGTCACCAACCTTCATTTCTTCAACGTCAATAATGTCAACATAATCAACTGAAGATAAATCTTCACCTTCTGCAAGGCGACGACGAAGTTCGGTAAGTTGAGGATCGTTCACGCTCTTTTGAATCAATGTCACCGAACGCTTCACAAAATCTGCTGAAACATATGCATCCTCGCTAATGATTCGTAACTTCCGTTCAGTTTTTAACGCAAGGCGGCTTGCAGTAACATTCGCTGTACACGACAAACCATCTGAGCCGGCAGGAAAAACTAGCCGCGCGTTACACACATCTTCTGCTTCGCCCATCACACTTACTGCGTTTGCATAAATATCAGTCGGTTCATTTCCAAGCAACATCGTCAAGACATCAAGATCGTGGATCATCATGTCAAGTACAACGCCAACATCGGTACTGCGAAATGTCATTGGACTAATACGAACCATCTCGATAAACCGAGGTCGTAAATTTTCAATTGACGCAATCGCACGCATTACTGGGTCGTACCGAACGACGTGTCCGACTTGTAAAACCGCTCCGCCCTCTTCGGCTGCATCAGCAATCGCAGCAGCAATTTCGGTTGTTGGCGCAAGTGGTTTTTCAATCAAGCATGCGATGCCTCTTTCAAGAAGCGGCGCAGCCGCTTCAAGGTGATAGACAGTTGGAGTTGCAATCGTTACAGCATCCACTCCCGGAAGTTCGGCATCGCTGAGCATTTCTTCAACTGTTGCGTATCCCTTACCACCCCACTCTTCGATGATATCGTCACGGCGTTCTTTATCGCCGTCAACAACACCAACCAATTCAGCACCTTCAAGTTGAGCGTAGACCCTTGCATGGTGTCTGCCCATTCGACCGACGCCAATAACGGCGCAACGCAATGTTTTTTCTGTTCCCATGTGTAGATTCTACTCGGGCGAGGGCCACTGGGTTTTATCCTGCGTGCGGCGTTCAAGATATTCTTGATACTCCCTCGCGTGTCCGACCGCTTTCAAACTCGATGACATCAACATCGCCATGCCAATTGGTCCGCACAAAACAAATACAATCCCAACCAACTCACCAACAAATACAACCGCGGGGGAAATTGGTGTGAGCCGCAAGGGTTCTACTAAAACAAAAATCATCGGCGATCCCCAAGCTGCCGTATCTAAACATCGACGTGCTGAAGAATCTCTGCACCACTGTGCCAATTGGGAGAGCAAGCCAAACAAACACAGCATCCCCGCTATGGACATAATCCCTGAAACAACTAGAAAAAATTTCGCGATTGGATACAGTGGATTCGCCTGCGGAACACCTAGTGCGATTGCAAAAACGACTGATGCAACTGTTGCCCACCTTGCAATCTTTCTTACCCTACCCTGCGAACCAAGCCCGCGCCACACCGCCTCTGTGTCGGTCATTGGCGAAGTGATCAAGTAGACACTCAATACCCACAAAATTGAAACAACAACGTCAACCAACACATTGATATTCATTGCGGGTACAAAGATCCGCGCAACAATCAGTGCAACTGCAAGAAAAAGTGCTGCACAACAAAAGGCAATTCGCCGCACAAGATGTTCTGGCATTTGTGAAAGAGAAACATCTTTTGCGCCCGAAAGTTGTGGCGCGCTAGAGTACGCAGAACCTTGTTTTTCACCACACTCTGGGCACGGTCTACCCATTGGCAACCCGCGAAGATCGTATCCGCAGTTTCCACAGGGTTTTTCTGCTCTTTTACTCATGTGAACGGGTCGTTTTCTTGATCCATTGCTTCGCGTTTTTCACGTATTCGATCTTCTCTTCCCTCGCGTTCACTTTCATATTTCAACGACCACGTTGAGTCTGAGGCGAATTCGAAAAAAGACATCGCCAGTTGTATGAGAATCCAATACCAAGGGAACATCAACACAACAATATAAAACCAATACAGTGCGGTTTGCACAGAATCATCTCCACTTGCAGCATATTCCTTCCATGGTGCAAAAAATACAATCACGCCCCACGTTGACATCATGATCGCAACGAGGTTCAACCGTTTTGCTGCGTGATCCAAATTCATACGCAGCGCAAGATCATGCAACCAAAAAATGACGCCTGCGAGTCCAATCCCTGCAATTGCATGCAACAAAATCAACGGGAAAAAGTTTCCAAGATTACTACTCACCGTCCCCGCTTCTGTTGGAAGATGAAAGACAAGCCAAAGGATATAACCAGCAGCCCAGCACCACTGTGAATATGGCACAACGCGCCTGATGTACCGATAAATCTGCGGCATTGAATCGTCAACACTTACTGGCATCAAACCCACTGCAATTGCTGGCCAGAAGAACGACATGCCAAAAAGAGCGAACCGGTACAAGCCAATTGGAATGATGGCAAATGTCACAAGGAACTGTAAAACGACGAGCGCAATTGTGAAAAAACCAGCGATTTTCGCAAAGTGCATGAGGCGCACGCGTATGTCGGGAACTGGTTCAAGCCCCTGCACTGCAATACTTGATTCAATAACTCCCATGATCCCCTCGCCGACGATAGATTTTCCTGTTTTTGCTTTTTCTGGGTCAGCGCCACATTCGGGGCAATTCACGCGGACATCTAGCCCTTGCAGATCATACCCACACGCCCCGCATTTTCTTTGTCCGTCATTTCCCATCAATCATCGAAGCAATCTCATCGAGATTTGTAAAAAGCCATTGCTTGTCATCTTGTTTTGCAACCTTTTCACCAAACTGCCTCGCCTCTGCCAAATATTGTTTTGCCTTTTCGGGATTATGTATACATGATCTCGCCAATCCTTCGTAGGCAAAGGGTACATCCCAATCATCAAATTCGTTTCGTGTACATGCGTCTAAACACAACTGCGCATAGTGTTCAGCTTCTGAATACCTCCCAAGCGCTGCGTACACTCGTGCAATTTGCCAGTCACCCCTTGCATGATTTTTTGCTGTTCCTGCGATTGACCAGTGATATCTCGAAGCGTGCGCTGCGTGCACCATTTCTTCGTCTTGGTCGGTTGTTCGGTTGAGATTATCAAGCAGCGACCATGTGTGATTAAACAAATCGACAGCAAGTTGTCGGTGGTCAGTCATACCGCGCCTTCAACACAATTTTGTGTGTTGTTTTGTTTTGTGTGCGCAACGGCGTTTCTAAACATTTGCAAACCCAGTGGTTCGTTTTCTTGTTTTTCAATGCGAGTCCATTGTGGATGTTGTGTTGTACGTAAAAATCGCTCGGGATGGGGCATCAACCCAAGTACCAAACCACTTCCGTCACAAATGCCCATCACGTCGCCAACTGAACCGTTGGGATTGTCGTTCGACCCGTACCTGCATGCAATTTGACCTGACTCTTCAAGTTGCTGTAACACTTCCTCGTCGCGAGGAACAAACCTACCTTCTCCATGTGCGATTGGAATAATCGATGTTTCAGGTGTTACTTTTAGATTTTTCGTCCACACACATCTTGAATTGCTTGGAACAACAAACTCAACCCACTTGTCAATAAACCGCGCCGATGTATTTTGTGCAAGAGAAACTGTGGGTTTCGGTGGTGTTGTTGAATAATCACTGCCGAGTATTGGTCCAGGAAGTAAGCCAATTTGTACAGCAATTTGAAACCCGTTGCATGGGGCGATAATTGGAACACCCCTTCGCACTGCTTCTACGAGTGCCTCGTAAAGCGTTGCACGCATAAGGTTCGCCATGATTCTTCCCGCTGCGACTGCATCGCCGTAACTAAAACCACCTGGAAAACCAATGAGATCTGCACCATCAATCAATGAAGGGTTTCGCATCAACTTGTTGATATGTACCGAAAATGGTTCTGCGCCTGCAAGTGTAAAGGCTTCTGCAAGTTCAAGGTCGCAGTTAATGCCCGGCGCAGTGATAATGAGTGCACGAGTCATAGTTGTAAGCCTCCAAGCCACGCATTTCGCAGTTCGTCAATATTCCACGAACAGTCATTTACTGAAACGGTTGCGTCGTTTGTGAAAGTTCCAACAACTGTTGTGTGCACACTTTCTAGCTCGGTAAGCAAAGCGTCCAACTTACTCGGTTCAACTTCAAGAAGATACCTTGATGGCGTTTCGGCAAAACATGTTGTTTCAAAAGAGTGTTCTGTTGGTAGATCAAGTTTTACGCCAAGATTACCACTGAATGCCATTTCGGCTGCTGCGAGAAGTAGTCCGCCCTCAGAACAATCGTGTGCCGAACGCACCAAGCCACTTGTGATTACTTTGTGTACCGCGGTGGCATTAAGTGGACCTTGCGTGAGGTCCACGCGTGGCAACACAGTGTCGCAATTCATTTCTGGCTCAAGTTGCAACGCAAACGAACCGCCCATGTTGGTTGTCGTTTCTCCAACAAGCACCAATACATTTCCGGGGGTTTTCGCGTCCATCGTTGTGCATGTACGAATGTCGTGCACAATGCCAAAACCTGAAATCAACAGCGTTGGTGGAATACAAATTGTCTCGCCACCTTCAGTTGTAAATTGATTGTTTAGTGAATCTTTGCCAGAGATAAATGGTGTTCGGTATGCCTTCGCCGCGTCATAACAACCATGAGAACAACGGACAAGTCTGCCTAGACTCTCTTCATCTTTCGCGCCGGGCCAACAAAAGTTATCGAGAATTGCAATGCGTGACGGATCGCCGCCAACACACACGATGTTCCGAACACATTCGTCTATCCCAGAAGCCGCGATCGTGTATGGATCGTCTTCAAGTGCAGTTGCCAAACCGTTTGCAATTGCAAGCCCGCGAGTTGAACCGCGAACCGGTGTAATCACTGCAGCATCTGAAGGTCCATTTCCTTCTGGTCCTACAACAGGACGAATAACACTTCGACCTTGTACTTCGTGATCGTATTGTTCGATGATGCATTGTTTTGATGCAATGTTTGGATGTGCAAGTAATCGCGGAAGCATTGCCTGCACATCTATTTTTTTATCGCCAGATTCTGTTTCATTCTTAGGAGTCCATCGTGCAACCTTTGTTGTTCCCGGTAAACCATCGTGCATGAATGACATGCTAAGTCTGCCAATTTCTTCATCTTTGTATTTCAACACCAATTCTTTTTCGGGGGTGCCAAACGTGCCAAGATCGCACAATTCTGCGTCGTGTCGCTCACAAATTTCTGCAATTATTGCAACGTTTTCCTCTGAAACTGCGAGAACCATTCGTTCTTGTGCTTCACTAATCCAAATTTCTGACGGGGTGAGTCCGTTGTATTTTAGGGGTGCTTTATCAAGTTGTACCGTTGCGCCAACTTGTTCACCCATTTCGCCCACCGCACTTGAAAATCCACCAGCACCGCAATCAGTAATTGCGTTATACAGGCAGCCGCCTTCGTAATCGCGCGCTTCAAGAATTGCGTCAAGCGCTTTCTTTTCGGTGATCGCGTTTCCAATTTGAACCGCGTGTGAAAATTCGTCTGCGTGCGTATCGGTAAGTTCGGCAGATGAAAACGTGGCGCCGTGAATACCATCTCGCCCAGTTCGTCCACCAATTGCAATGATTCGATCGCCTTGTTGTGCATCACCTGAAATTAAATCTCGAGGCATCACGCCAACACAACCACAAAAAACCAGCGGGTTTCCAACGTATCGATCGTCAAACCAAACCGAACCATTCAACGTTGGAATGCCCATTCGGTTGCCGTAATCACGCACGCCGCGAACAACTTCGCCAAGAATACGACGTGGTTTCAAACATGCTTTGGGAACTTCATGATCAAAGTTTGCAACACAGAATACATTTGTTGCAGCGATTGGTTTTGCAGCAAGCCCTGTTCCCATGATGTCGCGAATACAACCACCAATTCCAGTTGCCGCACCACCGTAGGGTTCAAGAGCGGATGGATGGTTGTGTGTTTCTGCCTTGAAACATACAGCGTGGTCTTCGTCAAAGGCAATGATGCCCGCGTTGTCTACAAAAACACTGAGACACCAATCAATGCCGTCTGCCATAAGTTCATGTGTTGCCGCCGCAACTGTGCATTTCAATAGATTATTGATGGTGACTGATCCCCCGTCGTGATAGTCGTGTCCTGGTCTTTTATCTTCACATGGGCCGGTAAAATGTATTGTTGCCTTGAGTGTTTTGTGTACACAGTGCTCCGACCACGTTTGCGCTAGAGTTTCTAATTCTATTTCACGCGGCTCTCGTCCAAGCGATTTGTAATGCGCTTGAATTGTTTGCATCTCTTCAAGGTCTAAAAACATGTGCGCATCGCGAGAAAGTTTTTCGAGTTGATCGTCGCTTAGTGTTGTAAGTGGAATGAACGGAACGGACATGTCGTGTGCGTGCCCGTGTTCAAATTCGGTTGGAAAAAACGGCGTTGTGTGAATGCCCGTGACTATTTCATTTGCCAAACATTTTCGAACAAGTTCTTCTGCCACATTCGTTTCAATCCCGTGAAAATCATATCGCCAGCCGGTTTGAACAGACACTTCCTTACCCAGTATTCGGTACACAGCAAGTTCAACCGCTTGCGCGCTTGGATCCATCACGCCCGGAAGCGGATGGACTTCGATGATTGATTCTGCGTGCGGTGTTGATATCCCCTGCGATGACGTTTCGGTCACCGCATCGCAAAGCAACTCGTCCGTCAATCGTGAGATTGATGTGTTATCAAGATCTCCTTCGATGAGGTACACCGCAGTTGTATCAACTTTCTGAGGTAGCGTTTCTATCCCTGCAGCGCGTGCTTTTTGGAGCGCGTCTTCGCCTCGGGGATCTGCCCTTCCCTGCGTGGGGTGAACTTCTATTCGATGCATTGCCATATATGTGTAGGATACCAAAGTGCGTCATTTGTTACTATGTAAAGCATGACAAAGCGAGTGCAATATGAATTGTTTACGGACGGGGCGTGTTTAGGAAATCCTGGGCCGGGCGGCTGGGCGTTTATCTTGCGGCGCGGAGATGAAGAGGTTGTCCAAAGTGGTGGCGATCCCGATACAACGAACCAGCGAATGGAAGTGACCGCTGTACTTCAAGCGCTTCAGTCGTTGGAAGAACCTGCGGCAGTTGCCATTCACGCGGACAGTAAATACGTCACGGACGGATTGACAAAATGGATGGACGGTTGGCTGAAAAAGGGCTGGAAGAACGCGGCAAAGAAGCCTGTGAAAAATCAAGATTTATGGAAGCCCCTTGCAGCGCTGCGTGAAACACATGAAATCACCACCCATTGGGTCAAGGGACATGATGGACACGCTGAAAACGAGCGTTGCGACACAATAGCGTCCGCTGAGGCAGAAAAATTCTTGCGATAAGGATGCTTTTGCCTTAAAGTTTGCAGTATGTGGACACTAAAAAATGCGATTGTTGGGGTTGGACTTTTGGTGTTTGCTGGGCTCGGTTCGGCGCATGACCTTACACCCGAATGGGTCAAAAAGGAAAATCTAGAGAACGGGTTGTCTGTCGCTGTTGATTCGCCTTGGGTAATTCGTAAAGACGGTGTTTTTACACTTTCTGTCAAAGTGTTGAATGTGTGTTCGGAAGAAGACGTAGTGTTGCGTGAAATCAGAGTGGTTGGGTGCGACGGAAGAACTGGAGCGAAGGTATACGACAAACCGCTCCGTTCCTTTTTGACAGAGTATCAAACTGTGCACGCCGCTCGCGAGGCAATGAATGCTGCTGATAAAAACAAAGATCGAGCTGCTATGGAACAAGCGCACGATGCGTTTGGCAAATCAATTGGTGTGATTCGGCACCATGCGGTGATTGCAAAGTGGACAATATCGACTGATTGTATTCCGACTGGAATCGAAGTTGAATTTCTTGTTGATGGTGCTCCGAAAATTATTCGTAAAGCAATTGGCACGAAGTTCGAATCACCCCTTCCCAAAGGCGGCCCCCCCGCAATGGTTGTGCATTTTGATGAGCATTGTGAACCAATTTTGAACGAACCACGTTCTTCGTCAACCATGTGGTGGTTTGCAGGTGACCAGCACATTCATACTTCTTTTTCTGTTGACGCTGTGATTCTTGATGGAACTGAAGTAGAGCCGTACGAATATTCCCAAGGTGCCGAAGCGATCGGACTCGATTGGGCAATTTTTACTGATCATTCGAATATTACATATTCGGAAGTGTGGGGCGATCGAGATTGGTATGTTTCGTCACAGTTTGACTGGGGGCAGGCGGAATGTCAGCAGTATCGCGCTGATCACGATTGGTTGTCTGTGTACAGCCAAGAAATGGGGCTTGGGCAACAGGGTTTTTGGGATTTGGCGTCTCACATGTTGTGCTTACCGCTTGAAAATGATTTGTCTGGCATGCTCGCCAATCCTTCTGATGGGCTTGTGTATGGACATGCGGATTGTGAATCGGAACAAACTATTATTAACAGAATCAATAATGCCGGAGCATTTGGTTTTATTGCGCATCCTTATGATTGGGAATACTTAGCTTTTTATGAGTGGGACTGGGGAAATGGTACAAATGGTTGGGCTGGAATGGAATTAATTTGTGCCGATGACGGTTCCTACTCAAGTGAAGATTGGTCTACATGGTACAAATGGCATGATTTGCTTGGTGGAATTGGAACACCTACAAATGGGGAATTGCCTAACCGCTCTGGTTGGCCAAATAAATTTCCAGTTGGGATTGGAAATAGTGATGCGCACGAGCCCGGAAATGTTGGAAGGTGTTGGACGTATGTTGCAATGGAAGAAGTTACTCGACCCAACTTGAAAGAAGCGATGCTCGGCGGTCGGTGCATTGCATCGAATGGTCCACTTGCGTGGGTCAATGTCAATGGTGCAATTACAGGCGGCGTGGCACTCATTCCAGACGAATGGTCGCGGGTTGTTGTATCTATACGAACAAATAGTTCGATGGGCTACGCAGGAGACTACCGTTTGCACGTTCTTGTTGATGGAGAGATTCGTCATACTATTGAACCAAATGGCATTCCGTACTATTCCCTTGATTACACACTTTCTGATCTCAACCTTACCTCGAGTGATCATTTCATCACACTTCGTGCCGAGAACGGGGGCTTTGTTGGAATGGCAAACCCCGTCTGGTTGCAACACACGATCGTTGGTGATATTGATGGCGATGGTGAAATTGGAATTTCCGATTTGCTCGCAATCATTGATAATTGGGGCGAATGTTCAAACTGCATCAGCGACCTCGACCACGATGGCGTTGTTGGGATCAACGACCTGTTGTTCTTAATTTCGCTTTGGTAGCCAAAAATAACACATAATCAGGAATTTTCCCCTCTTGGTGGATAAGTGGTGGTCTGACCCCATCCCT